>Ga0224501_10000349_pt1 | contig 39468 bp, 47 predicted proteins | sample SF_Oct11_sed_USG_4_FD_169105 | JGI IMG/M metagenome (GOLD analysis project Ga0224501, IMG submission 169105) | Sediment microbial communities from San Francisco Bay, California, United States - SF_Oct11_sed_USGS_8_1 | ecosystem: Environmental > Aquatic > Marine > Sediment | place: USA... | reverse complement strand
GCGTTAGGCCAGACGTTTACGTTCGTTGGATGGCGGGATTGCCATCGCCTCACGATATTTGGCGACGGTGCGCCGGGCTACGTTGATACCCTTGTCTGAAAGCAGTTGCGCCAGCTTGTTATCGCTGAGCGGTTTTTTCGGTGGCTCAGCGGCGATGAGCTCCTTGATCATGGCGCGGATCGCGGTGGAGGAGGCCTCGCCGCCACTGGCGGTGCCCACGTGGCTGGAGAAGAAGTATTTCAACTCAAAGATGCCACGGGGGGTATGCATATATTTGCGGGTGGTGGTGCGAGAGATGGTTGACTCATGCATCCCCAGCTCTTCAGCGATGTCATGCAGTACCATCGGCTTCATCCCAACCTCACCCAGCTCCAGAAACTCGTGCTGGTGCTCGATGATGCTGGTGGCGACCCTGAGGAGGGTATCGTTGCGGCTCTGCAGACTCTTGATAAACCAGCGCGCCTCCTGCAGGTGGTTCTTCATGGTGGTGGCGTCATTGCCGTTGGAGTGTTTGATAAGCCCGGCATAGTAGTTGTTGACACGCAATCTGGGGGTGGCATCGGAGTTGAGCTCTACACGCCAACCGCGGGATGTTTTGGAGACCAGCACATCGGGGGTGATGTACTCCGTTTTGCCGGTGGCGATCTGGCCGCCGGGGCGGGGGTTGAGGCCCTGAATCAGTTGTATCACCTCGGTGAGTTCCTGCTCGCTCAGTTTTAGCACTCTTTTAAGCTGAGTGTAGTCCCGTGCCGCCAACAGTTCAAAGTGTTCCTGCAAAATGGTCCGCGCCTCCTCCAGCCAGTAGGGGTCTTCGGGGTAGGCGCGAAGCTGTAATAACAGGCACTCGCGCAGGTCGCGAGCGGCCACACCCAGAGGGTCGCAATTCTGCACGATATGCAGTACGGCGACCAGCTCATCCATTTCAATCTCGGGGAGTTGCGCGCTCAGCCCCTCGAGCAGCTCCTCCAGTGGCAGGGAGAGAAAACCGTCATCGTCGATGGCATCGATAATGGCCTCGGCGATCACCATATCCTCCTCGGTGATGGGACTCATGCGGATCTGCCACAACAGGTGTTCGCGCAGATCCTCACTACTGGTGTCGCCGTACTCAAATTCACGATCATCGTCACTGCCAGTTGAGGAGGCAGAGGTGGCGGGGAGGGTGTCGTAGGTGTCGTCCCATACGCTGTCGACCACCAGATCATCGGGCAGGGTATCCTGCTTCAGCTCCTCGCTCAGCTCGGCCACCTCTTCACTCTCTTCGACCTCGCCCGGCGCATCAGAGGCCATCTCCTCACCCTGCTCTGTCTCGAACTCCTCTCCCTCTTCCAGCATCAGATTGGACTCCAGCGCCTGCTGGATCTCCATCTGCAGTTCGAGGGTGGAGAGCTGCAGCATGCGGATCGCCTGCTGCAGCTGCGGTGTCATGGTGAGCTGCTGGCCGAGTCGGAGCTGTAGTGACTGCTTCATCTAGCTGGGGGTAGCGACTTGAGTGGTGGCATCAGACTAATTCTAGCTCATTATCCTGGCGATGGCACAAATTTTGGATAGCTCTTAAAGGCGGAAATCATGGCCTAGATATATCTCCCTAACACGCTGATTACTAAGAAGATTATCGGGCTTCCCCTCGGCAATGACCGTCCCCTCGCCAATGATGTAACCCCGTTCGCAGATACCGAGTGTCTCGCGAACGTTGTGATCGGTGATCAGCACACCGATACCGCGCTCCTTGAGGTGGCGGATGATCCCCTGAATATCGATCACCGAGATCGGGTCGACCCCGGCGAAGGGCTCATCCAGCAGAATAAATTTTGGGTCGTTGGCCAGCGCACGGGCGATCTCCACACGCCGCCGCTCGCCGCCCGAGAGACTCATCCCCAGACTGTCGCGGATGTGGGTAATGTGAAACTCCTCCAGCAGTGACTCAAGGATCTCTTCGCGTCGCTGCTGAGTCAGTTCGCTGCGCAGCTCCAGGATCGCCATAATGTTCTGCGTCACAGTGAGCTTGCGAAACACCGAGGCCTCCTGCGGCAGGTAGCCGATCCCCTCACGGGCGCGCTGGTGCATCGGCTCACGGGTGAGGTCGTGCTGGCCGAGGTGGATGGTGCCGTGATCGCAGGGGATGAGGCCGACGATCATATAGAAGCAGGTGGTCTTGCCAGCGCCATTTGGCCCCAGCAAGCCAACCACCTCGCCGGGCTCCACCCGCAGGGAGACATCTTTGACAACACTACGTTTCTTGTAACTTTTGGCCAGCTGGGAGGCGATGAGACTCACGGTTTTGGCTCCTGTTGCTTGTCAGCCGTAGCGGGTTGCAGCAGCACACGCACCCGCTCCTCACCCTCAGTGCCGCCGCTGGCCTTCACCATGCGTTGTCTGAGGTTGTAGCGGATCGATTCGCCACTAAATTCATTGCCCTGACGCCACAGCTGTGCCGCCCCACGAAACTCTATCCACCCCTGTTGCGGGTGATAATCCATCTGCCGCGCCTCGGCCCTGATCGCCTGATCGGCGTTGTCGCTGTGTTGACGCAGGGTAGCAGGTGAGCCGCTGATCTCAACACGTTGTAGCTCTTTGCCCTTTGTATGGAGGGTGATGCTGTCGGCCTTAATAAGCAGTTCACCCTGCTTGAGGAGCACATTGCCACGGTAGTGGCTGGTGCCCTGGCGCTGATTCATCTCCATGCGATCCGCCTCAATGGCGATGGGACCCTGCAGAGTGGTCGTTCCCTCAGCCAGGGCGACACTGAACCACGGCAAAATCAGCAGTAGTTTAAGGGGTTGGTAATTCATAGTATCCCCTGACCTGTGAGTGGAGGTGCAGTTGTGGCCCCTGCTGTTCAATGGTCATGCCTACGGCGTCAATGCGATTGACCCCCTGCCGCACGGTGACCGCCTGATCGGTCTGTGCGACTCCTGCAGCGGGCTGTATCGTTAAGGCCACGGTGGTCAAACTGAGCGGCTCGATTTCACCCTGTTGTTTCAGGGTGACATCACCGCTAAGTGAAAACAGGTTTTCCTGCTGATCGACGGTGCCACTGATGGCGGTCGCCTGCCATCGCATCTGCCCCTGTTCGTAGAGTTCAATATGGGGCTGTTGCAGTGTGGTAACACCGTCGCCAGTGTAGTGGCCCATCTCCTCGGCTCTCATGCGGTGTTGCGGCTCACCACTCTGATCCAGTGAGGTGATGGTAAACCCCTTCAGATAGTAATCCTGTTGGGCTACCTCCGGGGTGGTGGAGAGGCGCTGATCCACCCGTTTAACCCCCTCTTCGGTTAGCTGATTGATCAGAATAACCGAGATGAGTAGCAGGGCGATGAGTAGCAGATTTTTTAAATTCATTGCAGGTAGTAGTTGAGTTGTGCTTCCAGGGTTCCCTGGGCCTGCATGATGAGCTCACAGACGTCGCGCGCGGCACGTCGTCCACCGGGATTGGGTGTGATCCAGTGGCAGTGCTGTTTTACCATCTGGTGGGCATCCTGCACCCCGATGGCGAGACCTGCACGGATCAGGACAGGCAAATCGACCACATCGTCACCCACATAGGCGACCTGCTCCGCTGTGAATTCGAGCTTGCCGAGCAGCTCCTCGAAGGCGGGGAGCTTGTCGAGCTGCCCCTGGTAGACGTGCTCGATCCCGAGACTCGCCATGCGGTGGCGCACCACATCAGAGGTACGCCCGGTGATAATGCCGATCATCACACCGCTGCGCTGCAACATCTTCATGCCATGGCCATCGCGCGAGTTGAAGGCCTTGTACTCCTCGCCGCCATCGCCGAGGAACAGGCTGCCGTCGGTGAGCACACCATCGACATCGAAGATCACCAGTCGGATCTTTTTAGCCTTGCTGAATATATCGTCCACGTTCAGTTGTACTCCCGCTTATTCTGCCATGAGGATCGCCTCGACCCGTCGCAGCTCCTCCTCGGTGTTGACCCCCGGCCCCGGGATCTCCTCGGCGGTGATCACACGGATCTTCTCCCCATGATAGAGCACTCGCAGCTGCTCCAGCGACTCGATGCGTTCGAGGTGGGAGCTCCCCCAGGCGATGTACTGCTTGACGAAGCCCGCGCTGTAACTGTAGAGACCGATGTGGCGGTGGAAGGGTTCAAAGTCACTGATGTGGGGCGGGGTGTCGCAGAAGACATCGCGGTCCCACGGGATCGGGGCGCGGCTGAAGTAGATGGCGTTATCGGCCTTGTCGGTGACCAGCTTGATCACATTCCAGTCGAACAGCTCCTCGACCCCCTCGACCGGGGTGCTGAGGGTCGCCATCTGTACCGAACTGTCGTTGACTAAAGCATAGCCTACCTGGTTGAGGCAGCTGGGGTTCATCAGCGGCTCGTCGCCCTGCATATTGACGATGATGGTCTCGTCCGGCAGCCGGTAGGTATCGATCACCTCGGCGATGCGCTCGGTGCCGGAGTTGTGCTCCGCCGAGGTGAGACAGACATCCACATCAAATTCCCCCGCCACCTCGGCGATGCGCTGATCATCGGTGGCGACGATAATACGCTCGGCATCGCTCTGCATCGCATGACCAATAACATGGGCGATCATCGGTTTGCCTGCGATATCACGCAGCGGCTTGCCAGGCAGGCGGCTGGAGGCGTAACGGGCGGGGATGACGATGTGAAAGCTCATACAATTGACCTAGAAGTGATACTCAAGGTGTTCGTCGATGAATTCGCGAATGCAACCGTAGCCGCCGTGTTTCTCCAGCACGATATTAACGATCTTTTTAATCGAGCCGACCGCATCGCCCGGACAGGCGGAGAGCCCCACCGCCTGGATCACCTCGCGGTCATTGATGTCATCGCCGATATAAGCGACCTCTTCAAGGGTGATTCCAGACTCATCACAAAAGCGCTTTAACACAGGTAACTTGGCGTCGGTACCGACGTAGAATTTTTTAATCCCCAGGGTGTTGCAACGCTCGCGGATGATGGTCTCCTTGAAGCCGGAGCTGATCACCACCACCTCGACCCCCTCGCGCTGTAGATGGATGATGCCGCGCCCATCCTTGGTGTCGAAGCGCTTTACCTCTTCGCCACCTTCGGTGTAGTACATGCCACCGTCGGTCATTACCCCGTCGACATCGAGCGCCAGCATCCTGATTTCGGTTCTTGGCATCGGACTAGATGATGGTACGACCGACCGCCTGGGCCACCGGGCGCAGGCTCTCGACCAGGGCACGGAAGGTGTCGTGGTCGATCTGTTGCGCCGCATCGGAGAGGGCGCTGGCCGGGGTGGGGTGCACCTCGATCAACAGGCCGTCGACCCCCATCGCCACGCAGGCGCGGGAGAGGTCCGGCACGCCGTAGCGGTAGCCCATGGCGTGGCTGGGGTCGAGGATCACCGGCAGGTTGGTGTACTCCTTGAGGTAGGCGACGCCGCAGAGGTCGAGGGTGAAGCGGGTCTTGGTCTCGAAGGTGCGGATGCCACGCTCGCAGAGAATGACGTTGTCGTTGCCGCCGGAGAGGATGAACTCGGCCGCCTGCACGAACTCCTGCAGGGTGGTGCCGAAGCCGCGCTTGAGCAGGATCGGTTTGTGGCTCTGGCCGCAGCGGCGCAGGATCCCCTGGTCGTACATCGCCTTGGCGCCGATCTGCACGATGTCGGTGGAGGCGATCACATCGTCCACGTGGGTAGAGTCGCGCACTTCGGTGATGATGTTAAGGCCGAACTGTTCGCGCATTTTCTCCAGCAGCCGCAAGCCCTCCAGGCCGAGACCCTGAAAGCTGTAGGGGGAGGTTCGCGGCTTGAAGCAGCCAGCGCGCAGGGTGGAGATGCCGAGCTCCTTCATCAGTTTGGCCGAGGAGGTGATCTGCTCTTCTGATTCTACAGAGCAGGGGCCGCCGATGATCATGGTGTTATGGGTATTACCGCCGATACTGATGTTGCCGATGTCGACCTGGCGAGTCTCTTTCATGTAGCTGGCGGCGGCGAGCTGCATGTCGTTGTCGAAGACGAAGCTCTCGAGGGTGACGTCTTTATACTGTGCCGGCACCTCTTTCAGGGCCGATGGGGTGACCAGAACGTGGTACTCCGGCTTGACGATATGGAAGGCATCCAGTTCGCGGGCGGCCTGTTCGATGGTGGCCTGCGGCGCGTCTTTGGCGAGGTGGAGGATCATAATTCACCCTTGATTAGATTCATGAAGGTTAGTGAGCCGGTGACCTTGCGCTGCTCATCGACTACCGGCAGGTAGTTTACGGCAAAGGTCTGGCGTTTGATAAGTTGCAGCATCTCGGTGACAGTGGCGCTTTGATCGATCACCAATGGCGTGGTGTTAGTGATGTCGTCGACCGTTACGGCGTTGAAGTCGTCACGGTGCTTGAGCAGGCCGCGGCGGATGTCGGCGTTGGTGATCATGCCAAGCAGCCTTTGCTGCTCATCCACCAGCAGGGTAAAGCCGAGATTGTGTTGCTCTATTGATGTTAGCACCGCATGGAAATCGGCATCGCCCTGTGACAGCAGCGGCGTCTCCTCCAGCTCGCGCATGAAGTCGCGCACCAGGAAGTGGGAGTCGACCTCGTGGGTCTTGAGGTTGAGCATTGCCGCGCCCACCGAGTTGCTGTTCATCAGGTAGGAGCCGGAGACCGAGGCGTCCACCCCCATGTTGCGCAGGATGAAGGAGACCTCGTGATTCACGCCGCCATCCACATGCACCCGGGTGCGGGGGAACTGTTTGCGGAACTGGCGGATCTTGCGAAAGTTCTCCTTATCGAAGGTGCCGCCGCTCACCCCGGGGGTGGTACACATGATGAGGACGAAGTCGAAGCGCTCGGCAAACGGGGCGAAGGCGCTGTTGTCGGTGGCGGAGGTGATCGCCAGCCCCAGCCGGGAGCGGATCTTCTCCGGCACATCGAGCGCCTCGGTGAGCCCCTCGTACTGGAACGAGACATACTCGATGGCGTGTTCGGCGATGAGGCCGTAGTAGCGGCTCGGGGTGGGGCTGATGATATGCAGGTCGATGGGGGTGGTGCTGACGCTGCGGATGGTGGCGATGTCGTCGAACACCGCCGGGTTGTCGTTGCAGTCGATATGGAACAGATCCGCGCCATGGGCGTCGAGATCACGGACGATGGCCGCAAGGTCGTCGCTGCTGCTCGAGTAGATCGAGGCGGATATCTTCATCGATTTGCGGGGGGCTAGTCGTTGGCTTCCGGGTAGCCCAGTTCGGCGAGTTTGGCGCCCAGGGTGGCGCGATCCAGCCCATCGCCGCTCACCTCGACCAGTCCACCCTCGATGGTCACCTTCACCTCACTCACCCCGGCCATCTCCTTCAGGCCGTTTTCCACTGCGGCGACACAGCCGCCACACTTGATGTTTTGTACGTTAAATTGCACGTTCTGCATTGCTTTAGTTTCCTGTTAGGCCACGCTGTCATGATACAGCATGCCCATATAGACGACATATCCGATCAACAGTACTGCACCTTCACCGCGGGTAACGCGACCCTCTCCACGAAAACCGTAACTCATGGCGAAGAGCAGGATGGTGAGGATGATCATTGCCGGAAAGTCACGCCCCAGTAGCTCTGCGGGGGTGGCGGTGGGATGGATCAGTCCGGGGAGTCCCAGCACCGCCAGCAGGTTGAACATGTTTGAGCCGATCACGTTGCCGACGGCAATATCGTGCTCCCCCTTCATCGCACTCATCACCGAGGCGGCCAGCTCTGGCAGGCTGGTGCCGATGGCGACAATGGTCAGGCCGATGACAAGGTCACTGATCTCGAACCACTGTGCGATATTGACCGCCCCCCACACCAGCATGCGTGAGCTGCCGAGTAGTATCGCCATTCCCAGTACCAGCCAGAAGATCGCCATCTTCATCGGCATGTGGGCGGGGATTTCGTCGATAAATTCGCTCTCCATCGGGTCGCCATTCTTGCGCTCACGCAGCCCCAGCGAGATCATCCAGTAGACCATAATCCCCATGCCGATAAGCAGGATGATGCCGTCCCAGAGTCCCAGATGGTTGTCTACCAGCAGCAGCAGTGCTACGACCATTATAAGAAAGAGGATCGGGAACTCCCGCTTAAGGGTCTCGGAGCGTACCGCCAGCGGGGTGACCAGTGCCGTGATCCCCAGTACAAGGCCGATGTTGGTGATGTTGGAGCCTACGGCGTTACCGATCCCCATATTGGGGTTGCCGGAACCGGCAGCGATAGCCGAGACCAGCATCTCCGGTGCCGAGGTACCGAAACCGACGATGGTCAGACCGATGATGAGGGGCGAGACCCCCAGGTTGCGGGCGGTGGCAGAGGCGCCGATGACGAAGCGGTCGGCACCCCACACCAGCAGGGCAAAGCCGCCGATGACGGCGAAAATGGAGCTCCAGAGCATAGTCGTCTCTTTACCTTCAGGTGGTGCTGTCGCAGAGAGTGGGCATTAAATCGGCTGATCACTGACAATGCAAGTGCACCATTCGGCTACTCGGCAGGTGGCGGCTCGTCGGCCAGGGGGTCGAAGCCATCATCGGCCAGCGGGTCAAATGGCTCCTCGGCGAAGGGGTCGAACTCCTCCATCTCACCCTGCGGCGGCTCGCCATCGTAGACCAGACTGTTGCGCCGCTGCAGATAGGCATCACGCAGGAATACGTAGGGGTCGAGTGCTGCGGTGTCGAGGATACGGCTGGCACGAAGCAGCCCGGCGCGGGTATCGACCGCCTTCAGGGCAATCACACCCCAGCGGGTCTCGGTATCCTCAATCTGGGCGATGGGGTCGAGCTGCCAGTCCACCACTAGCCCTGTGGTATCACGTACGGTACTGGGCCCCAGTAGGGGCAGCACCAGATAGGGACCGCTATCTACCCCCCAGTGACCGAGGGTCTGGCCAAAATCTTCGTTGTGTTTCGGCATCCCCATGTGGCTCGCCACATCGAACAGCCCCAGCAGGCCGAAGGTGGAGTTAAAGGCAAAGCGACCGATATCATGCAGCGCCTGGTCCCCCTTGAGCTGCAGAATATCGTTAACGATCACCACCAGGTCGTCGAGGTTACTGAAAAAATTACTAATGCTGTTGTTGATCTGGTTGGGCATCACCGCATCGTAGCCCTCGGCCACCGGCTTGAGCAGATAGCGGTCGAAGCCATCATTAAACTCATACATCGTCCGGTTGTAGCCCTCGAGGGGGTCGTGCGCGTCGCGCGTCTCAGGCGTGCCGGCGCAGCCGCTAAAGATAAGCGATGTGAGCACGAGTAGAAGGGTGCGTTGAAGTGCGGCCAAGGGGGGCGGTTCCGTCTGTTGTTGGTTTTGCTGATTATCCGTGAGTTGCGCCAGAGATTAAAGGTCAGCGTGACTCCACCCGGGTCGCCCCGCAGCGCGAACAGCGAAAACGACTCACCAATTTCCCACTCTTCACATCAAACGGGTTGGCCTTGACCACCTCCCACTTGTGGAAGCCGCTCTTACAGAGGGTCTTGCCCTTGTGCTTTTCGCCGGGTTTGGGACGCTTGAAGGTGACGATATCTCCCAAGGTGCTCTCCCGCTGGTTGCAGATGGCTCTATAATACCTCGCCTATGAGTGAACAAGAAATGCCGACATCAATGGAGATAGCCGCCTATGGCTGGCAGAGTCCGGCATGGAACGGCTTCTACCCGGATGATATCCCCGACGACTGGCGCCTCGACTACTACGCCAACGAGTTCTATGCGGTGGTGGTGCCGTGGGCGGCGTGGCGCCGTGCGGACGATGAGGTACTGCTGGGGTGGCAGGGGCAGGTGCCGGATGGTTTTCTCTTCTACTGGGAGCTGCCGCCAGGTGAGGAGGTTGCCGGTGAACGGCTGCAGCGCTTGAGGGGAGGTGACGAGTTCGCCGCCCACTGGGGTGGGACGCTGACGCTATCCGAGAGCCTGCAGATTGAGCGCGCGATGGAACTCCGGCCACTGCGGGCGGCCATAGAGGAGGGGCGGGGGCGCGGCCTCTCCCTGGTGGTGGTGATGGCGTCGGCCGCGGAGTCACTGCGCCCGGCACGCGATATCGCGCTATTGCTGGGGGGCGGTTGACCTTGTTGACACTTTCCCCGACACTTGCAGCAGCCGTCCCCGGAAGGGGCATTGGAAAATAACAAGCGGAATGGTTGATGAGCCAACAAGATGACTCCCCCCTGGTAGAGATCCGCGGCCTGCGCTTTGCGCGGGGTGATCGCATGATCTTTGATGGGATCGATATCGATATCCCGCGCGGCAAGGTGACCGCGATCATGGGCCCCAGCGGCACCGGCAAGACCACCCTGCTCAAGCTGATCGGCGGTCAGTTGCGGCCGCAGGAGGGGACTATCCGCGTCGATGGCGAAGAGGTGACCAGGCTCTCGCGCAGCAAACTTTATGCCCTGCGCAAGCGGATGGGGCTGCTGTTTCAGAGCGGGGCGCTGCTGACCGATCTCGACGTCTACGAAAATGTCGCCTTTCCGCTGCGTGAACACACCAAGCTGCCGGAGCCGATGATTCGTGACCTGGTGCTGATGAAGCTGCAGGCCGTTGGTCTGCGCGGTGCCCGCCGCCTGATGCCGAGCGAGCTCTCCGGCGGTATGGCGCGGCGCGTGGCGATGGCACGTGCCATTGCGCTGGACCCGATGATGATGATGTATGACGAACCCTTCACCGGCCAGGACCCGATCTCCATGGGGGTGCTGGTGAAGCTCATTCGCACCCTCAACGACGCGCTGGGTCTCTCCAGCATCGTGGTCTCACACGATGTACAGGAGACCGCAGCGATCTCCGACTACATCTACCTGCTCTCAGGTGGCAAGGTGGTGGGGCAGGGGAGCCCTGATGAGCTGGGTCGTTCCGATTCGGAGTGGGCGCAGCAGTTCCTGCAGGGGCTGCCGGACGGACCGGTGCCGTTCCACTACGCAGCCCCCGATTATGCCGAGGACCTGCTGCACGGCCACGAGGCGAGGAGACGCTGATGCTCGACAGATTGCAACAACTGGGCGCCACGACGCTGCAGGTCTTTGAGCGGCTGGGGCGTGCCCATATCCTCTTTTACTACATCCTTGTCGGTATCCCCAGTGTGATACTGCGCCCGCGCCTGCTGGCGGCGCAGCTCTTCTCGGTGGGGGTGTTGTCGCTGCTGATCATCGTCGTCTCCGGCTTTTTCGTCGGCATGGTGCTGGGGCTGCAGGGTTACAACCTGCTCAAGGACTACGGCACCGCCTCTTCCCTCGGGATTATGGTGGCCCTGACTCTGGTACGTGAGATGGGACCGGTGGTGACGGCACTACTCTTTGCCGGGCGTGCCGGTTCTGCACTGACCGCGGAGATTGGCTTAATGAAGGCAACCGAGCAGCTCTCCGGGATGGAGATGATGGCGGTCGACCCGATCAAGCGGGTGCTGACACCGCGCTTTCTCGCCGGCTTTATCTCGATGCCGCTGCTTGCTGCCATCTTTAGCGCGGTCGGTGTGATGGGTGGTTACTTTGTCGGGGTCGGCCTGCTGGGGGTCGATGAGGGTGCCTACTGGGCCAACATGCAGTACCGGGTCGACCTCTATGACGATGTCTTCAACGGGGTGATCAAGAGCGTGGTCTTTGGCATTGCGGTGACCTGGATCGCTATCTTTGAGGGGTATGATGCTACCCCGACCTCCGAGGGGGTTAGCCGCGCCACCACCCGTACCGTGGTCCACAGCTCACTGGCTGTGCTGGGACTCAACTTTATCCTTACCGCTTTGATGTTTGGAGATAACTAAGATGATGCATTCAAGGAGTGTCGAGATCTGGGTGGGGCTGTTCGCCGCCGCCGGTTTGGCTGCCCTCTTCATGCTGGCGCTGCAGGTGAGCAACCTCAGCCTGGTGAGCGACGATGTGGGCTACGATGTGACCGCCCGCTTTGAGAATATCGGTAGCCTCAAGGTGCGCTCGCCGGTCTCGATGGCAGGGGTTCGGGTAGGACGGGTTAGTGCCATCAACTTCGATTCGAGGAGCTTTGAGGCGGTAGTGACCATGCACATCAGTAGCAAATTCGACCAACTGCCCGCTGATACCAGTGCCAACATCTTCACCGCCGGTCTGCTCGGTGAGCAGTATGTGGGGCTGGAGCCGGGTGGCGATGAGGCGGTGCTTGAGCAGGGTAGTGAGATTATGCTGACCCAGAGTGCCCTGGTACTGGAGCAGCTGATCGGCCAGTTCCTCTTCAGCAAGGCATCGGAGGGAGAGGAGAAGTGATGAACGCTGTCAGGATGATGATTGCTGTATTGATGCTGCTGGGGAGCAGCGGTGTCGTTCTGGCGGAACACCCCGCCGAACAACTGGTACAGGAGACAACCGACAAGGTTCTGGAGCGTCTTAAAATCGATAGTGAAAAGCTTAAGGCCGATGCCTCGCTGATCTATCCGCTGGTCGAGGACCTGGTGTTGCCCCATTTTGACTTTGCCAAGATGTCACAGTGGGTGCTGGGGAAGAACTGGCGTCAGGCAAACCAGGCGCAGCGTGATGAGTTTACCGACGGTTTTCGCACCCTGCTGGTACGTACCTATGCCAAGGCACTGCTCGAGTACACCGACCAGAGTCTGCGCTATCTGCCGGTCCATGCGGAGGATGATGCACAGCGGGTAACGGTCAAGACCGAGATTGTGCAGCAGGGAGGGCCGTCCATTCCGCTCCACTACAGTATGTATCAGAACAAGGCGGGGGCTTGGAAGGTTTACGACATCAAGGTCGACGGGGTCAGCCTGGTGAGCAACTATCGCAGCTCCTTTACCACCGAGATCCGCAACAGCGGTATCCCCGGCCTGTTGAAGCGGTTGGCAGAGATGAACCAGAACGCCGCCGCCGGTGAGGAGAACTCCGGTGGCTAATGCTTCGATCAGTGGTGGCGAGGGGCGCTACGCGATCAGCGGGGAGATGAGCTTCGATACCGTGACCGCGCTGCTGAACGAGAGCCGTAGCACCCTGTTTGCCGCCCCGTCCGAGTCGCTCGAGGTGGATCTCGGCGCGGTCAGCCGTGCAGACAGTGCCGGGCTGGCCCTGCTGGTGCAGTGGGTGCGGATGGCCAGTGAACAGCACCGCTCGATCCGCTTTGCCCACCTGCCACCCCAGTTACTGGCGATCGCCCATGCCGGAGAACTGGATGGTGTGCTTCCGCTCACAGACCAGCCACAGCAAGGGTAGCGGCCTTACCCTCCAGACGGTAGAATGCCCGATTCCTTTCGCTTCACTGGGTAGACACCGATGCAACCTGAAGAGATCGAACAGCGGATTGGGGGCGAGATCCCCGAGAGCGAGGTACTGGTCAAGGTCGATGATAGCGGCCACTACTGGGTGACCGTGGTGAGTACGGCATTCGCCGGAAAGACCCCGCTGGCCAAGGAGCGTATGGTTCATGCAGCGCTAGGGGATGCGGTCACCTCCGGGGCCATTCACGCAATCCATATTAAACCGTACACCCCCGATGAGTGGAAAACGGCCAGCAAGATGCAGGTCTCCTGAAACATAACCGGTGACGGTTACCCGGACGGGTGGTGCTCACCAAATGAATAACGAAACCGAATGGATAAACTGATCATTACTGGTGGTGGCCCCCTGAGCGGTGAGATCCGCATCTCCGGGGCGAAGAACGCGGCGCTGCCCATTCTGGCCGCGGCGTTGCTGGCCGAAGAGCCGGTGACCATCTGCAATGTGCCCCACCTGCACGATATCACCACTACCATGGAGCTGCTGGGCAACATGGGGGTGGAGCTGGTGATCGACGAAAAACTCAATATTGAGGTACACGCCTCCACCCTGCAGTCCTGCTCTGCCCCCTATGAACTGGTGCGCACCATGCGTGCCTCGATTCTGGTGCTGGGGCCGCTGCTGGCGCGCCACGGCAAGGCTGAGGTCTCGCTGCCTGGTGGTTGTGCCATCGGCTCACGTCCGGTCAATATCCATATCGACGGGATGCGAGCGATGGGGGCCGATATCAAAGTAGAGAACGGTTACATCAGGGCGACCACCCACGGCAAGCGTCTGCAGGGGGCCGAGATCCACTGTAATGTGGTTACCGTGACTGGCACCGAGAATCTGATGATTGCCGCTACCCTGGCCGAGGGGACCACCACCATCCACAATGCAGCCCGCGAACCCGAGGTGGTCGATGTGGCCAATTTCCTCAATAGCATGGGGGCGAAGATTAGCGGAGCGGGCACCTCGACCATGACGATAGAGGGGGTTGAGCGGCTCGGTGGGGGGCGTTATCGAGTTCTGCCTGATCGCATCGAGACCGGTACCTATCTGATTGCCGCGGCGATCACCGGCGGGCGTATCAAGGTCAAGGATGCCGACCCGGCACAGCTCGATAACGTGCTGGATAAATTGCGTGAGGCGGGGGCTGATATCGCCTGTGGCGAGGACTGGATCACCCTCGATATGCACGGCAAACGTCCCAGGGCGGTGAGTCTGGAGACCGCCCCGTACCCTGAGTTCCCCACCGACATGCAGGCGCAGTTTACCGCCCTTAACTGTATCGCTGAGGGTGAGGGGACGATCATCGAGACAGTGTTTGAAAACCGCTTTATGCATGTGCAGGAGCTGCAGCGTATGGGAGCCGATATCGAGCTGGAGGGTAACACCGCGACCACCCGTGGGGTGGAGCGCCTGACCGCCGCACCGGTAATGGCGACCGATCTGCGCGCCTCGGCATCACTGGTGCTGGCGGCGCTGGTGGCCGATGGCGATACGGTGGTCGATCGCATCTACCACATCGACCGCGGCTATGAGTGTATTGAGGAGAAACTGCAGCAGCTCGGAGCGAAGATTCAGCGTGTGCCGGAGAACCACTTCCACGGCGATGTGATGCGAGATGTAATGCCATGAGTGAGACCCTCACGATTGCCCTCTCCAAGGGGCGTATCTTCAAGGAGACCCTGCCGCTGCTGGCTCACGCCGGGATTGTGCCGAAGGATGACCCGGAGACCAGCCGCAAGTTGATCCTCGACACCAGCCAGGATGATGTGAAGCTGGTGATCATCCGCGCCTCCGATGTACCTACCTATGTGGAGTACGGTGCTGCCGATATCGGTGTGGCTGGTAAGGATGTGCTGATGGAGCACGGCGGTGAGGGACTCTATGAGCCGGTCGACCTCGATATTGCCAGATGCCGTCTGATGACGGCGGGTCCCGTTGGCATGAAAGAGCCCGTTGGTCGCCTCAAGGTGGCGACCAAGTTCGTCAACTCCACCCGCCGCTACTACGCCGAGCAGGGCAGGCAGGTGGAGATCATCAAGCTCTACGGTTCGATGGAGCTCGCTCCGCTGGTAGGGCTGGCGGACCTCATCGTCGATCTGGTCGATACCGGCAACACCCTTAAGGCCAACGGCCTCGAGCCGCTGGAGCACATCGCCGACGTCAGTTCACGCCTGGTGGTCAACAAGGCGGCGATGAAGATGAAACACGCCCGTGTGAAGGCCTTTATCGCCCAGATCGCCGAGGCGGTTAAACAACGCCAGGGCTAAATTCCCCCAATATTTCATCATGAGATGAGTGCAATGGTAGATATCACCCGACTCGACAGTTCCACCGACGACTTCTGGCCCTCGCTGGAGGGGCTCCTCGCCTGGGAGGGGGTCTCAGACGATGCGGTCAACACCACGGTGCGTGAGATCCTTGCAAGGGTAAGGGCCGATGGCGATGCGGCGGTACTGGAGTACACCAACCGCTTTGACCGCATGAGCGCGAAGTCGATGGCCGAACTGATTATTCCAAAGGAGCGCCTGAGCAAGGCGTTGACGGCGATCCCGACCGAGCAGCGTGAGGCGTTGGAGCTCTCCGCTGCGCGGGTGCGCAGCTACCACGAGCACCAGAAGCAGGAGTCGTGGTCATATACCGAAGCCGATGGCACCCTGCTCGGTCAGCAGGTCACCGCGCTGGAGCGCGCCGGTCTCTACGTACCGGGCGGCAAGGCGGCCTACCCCTCGTCGGTACTGATGAATGCCATCCCTGCGAAGGTGGCCGGGGTGGCAGAGCTGATTATGGTGGTGCCGACCCCCGATGGGGAGCTGAACGAGCTGGTACTGGCAGCGGCTGCCGTCTCCGGGGTCGACAGGGTCTTTGCTATTGGTGGCGCCCAGGCCGTCGCTGCACTCGCTTACGGCACCGAGAGCGTGCCACAGGTCGACAAGATCGTCGGCCCCGGCAATATCTACGTCGCTACCGCCAAGGGGATGGTCTTCGGTACCGTCGGTATCGACATGATCGCCGGGCCTTCAGAGATATTGGTGATCTGCGATGGTAAGACCGACCCGGAGTGGATCGCCATGGACCTCTTTTCCCAGGCCGAGCACGATGAGGATGCCCAGTCGATCCTGGTCAGCCCCGATGGCGCCTTTCTCGATAAGGTCGCCGTCGCCATCGACAAACTGCTCCCCACAATGGAACGTAATGAGATCATCACCACCTCGCTACGTGATCGCGGCGCCCTGATTAAGGTCGACTCCATGGAGCAGGCGGTTGAGGTGGCCAACTTCATCGCCCCGGAGCATCTGGAGCTCTCGGTGGATGACCCCCTCGAGATGGCGCCACAGATCAAACACGCCGGCGCGATCTTCATGGGTCGCTACACCGCCGAGGCGCTGGGCGACTACTGCGCCGGGCCCAACCATGTCCTGCCCACTTCACGTACCGCCCGATTCTCCTCGCCGCTGGGGGTTTATGACTTCCAGAAGCGCTCAAGCCTCATCATGTGTTCCGCCGATGGGGCCTCTGAGCTGGGCAGAACCGCCTCCTGCCTTGCCCGTGGCGAGGGTCTCACCGCACACGCCCGCTCCGCCGAGTTCCGTATCAAGTAGCGACGCTTTGCACAGATTTATGCCCCCTTCTCTCCTGAAACGGGAGAGGGCTTTTACACGTGGCATTCAGGGAGATAAAGGGATATAGTAGGAAACTGAAATAACACCCTGATATATAAAAGAAAGATAGTGTTGACCAAGGATAGCATTCTACATCACCTCGCTCATCTGCAACGTGTAGAGTCGTGGCAGCGTGCCGTGCCGTGGGTCAATGCCCTGTTTGTGCTGATTCTGGCCTATATTCTGGCGGGGTTCGCCTGGCGTCTCTGGCCGCTGGAGGAACAGAGCGGTATAAGACCACTGGTGGCATCAATGTCAGATAGCACAGTGGGGGTCTCTCCGGATAATCTGGATGGTGTGGCTGCCCTGCACCTTTTCGGTGAGGCGGCGGTGAGGAATGAGGTAGTAGAGGAGGCACCGATTGACGCCCCGGAGACGAGGCTTAGCCTGACCCTTAAGGGGATCATTGCACTCTCCGAGGCCGGACTGGGGCTTGCACTTATTGCAGAGGGGCAGCAGGATGAGAAATTATATAAAGTTGGGGATACGCTATCGGGTGGAGCGGTTTTGCACGAGGTCCTGGCCGATAAGGTGATCCTCAAGCGAGGTGGGCGCTTTGAGACTCTGACCCTGCCGAAGGAGCGCCTCACTCTGTCAGACGATGATAGGGGGGGGCGTTCAATAGCGACCACCTCGGCGATGCACCAGACCCAGACGGGAGGTAGCCGTACGGCCCAAACCGGGCGGGGCCTGGTCTCTCCGGCGTCGAATGGCGCAGGGGGAGATGCAGCGGTGGGACAGAGTGGTAGCACCATTTCGCAGCAACTCAGCTCACTGCGCGAAGAGATTGTAAATGACCCGCAAAAGGCATTTAACCTGATTCAGGCGCAACCTGTGCTGGAGGGTGGCGGCCTGAAGGGCTACCGGGTGACTCCCGGTTCGGAGCGTCGCCTGTTCCACGGTACCGGCCTGCGCGCGGGGGATGTAGTGACGAGCGTCAATGGTGTTCCGCTGAGTGACCCGGCGCAGATGGCAGGGCTGTTTCAGCAGTTCAAGAGCGCCTCCAGCTTTAATCTGGTGGTAGAGCGTGGGGGTCGTGAGACTAACCTGACGATCAATTTGGGACGATAACGAGAATGAGTGTGATGCAAGGATCTGTGGCGTTGACAGCATCTCTTTCGATACGCAGAAGTGAGGCCCTTCCATTTGTACTAAGGAAGGCGATTGCGGTAATCCTGCTGGCGTTATGGAGTGGCCTCTCCTGGGCAGAGGCGATGACCCTTAATCTCAAGGATGCCGATATCAATACAGTTATCTCTACCGTATCAGAGATGACCGGCAAGAATTTCATTGTTGACCCGCGAGTCAAGGGCAAGGTAACGATCGTCTCTTCGCAGCCGATGGAGGCGGAGGATATCTATCAGGTATTCCTTACGGTGCTAAATGTCCACGGTTTTGCCGCAGTGCCAGGCAAGAATGTGGTGAAGATCGTCCCTGAGGTGAATGCCAAGCAGGATGCCATTCCCACGGTGACGTGGGGCAAGAAGAACGAAGATGGGCAGTTTGTGACCCGTGTTGTGACGGTGAAAAATGTCTCAGCGGCGCAACTGGTTCCTGTATTACGTCCCCTGCTGCCACAGGAGGCCCATCTGGCCGCCTACACCCCGACCAACGTGCTGATCGTCTCGGCGACCTCTGGAAATATCGATCGCATTGTGGGCCTGGTTCGTCGTATTGACCTATCCAGTGAGAGCGAGGTGGAGTTGATCCCGATGAAACATGCCTCGGCCAGTGAGGTGGAGCGTATTCTAAACTCGCTGGAGCAGGGGGGGGCAGCAAAGGCTGCTGGAGGAGGGGTGGATGAGGTAAAGGTGATCGCTGATGGGCGCAGTAATAGCCTGCTGCTTAGTGGTGACAAGACCAAGCGTCACCACCTGAAGAAGATCATCGAACAGCTCGACACCCCGTTGCAGACTTCAGGCAACACCCGGGTCTTCTATCTGCGTTATGCCAAGGCGACCGATCTGGCCGATGTGCTGAATGGGGTTGGTAAGAGTCTCATTGAAGAGAAGGGGGGGGCGGCCCCTGCTGCCCGTGCCCCGGCTGCGGGGACAGGTCTCAACATTCAGGCCGATGAGGCGACCAATGCCCTGGTGATTAATGCCAGCCCCGATGTGTTGCGTGACCTGGAGACGGTGATTCGCCAGCTCGATGTGCGCCGTGCTCAGGTACTGGTGCAGGCAGTAATTGCCGAGGTGGGGGCCGATCAGGCGATGGAGCTGGGGATTCAGTGGGGATTTGACGGTTCCGCTAACAATGCGCCGGTGGGACTGATTGACTTTAACGACACCATTACCGGTGTTGCCTCGACTGTTGTGGCAGCCCAGGCCGGTGTATTAACCGCGCCGCCCAGCCTGAATGGTCTGACCGTGGCAGCCGGTACCTTCAGCGGTAGCGCCTTCAACTTTGCCGGAATTCTGCGTGCCCTGGGTGGAGATTCCAACAACAATATTCTCTCCACCCCTTCACTGGTGACGATGGATAACGAAGAGGCTGAAATTGTCGTAGGCCAGACCGTGCCCTTCCTTACAGGTTCATATAGCTCGACGGGTGGTGGCACTACCCCTGACAATCCCTTCCAGACTATCCAGCGTGAGGATGTGGGTCTCTCGCTGAAGATCAAGCCGCAGATCAATGAGGGGGATGCGATCCGCATGGAGATCTCTCAGGAGGTCTCCAGCATCAGTGGCAGTACAGTGAATGCCACAGACCTGATCACCAACAAGCGCTCGGTGAAGACCACTGTGATGGTCGATGACGGTCAGGTTCTGGTGCTGGGTGGTCTGATTGAGGATCAGCTGGTTGAGACAGAGCAGAAGGTGCCGCTACTTGGGGATATTCCGCTGCTCGGCTGGTTCTTCCGCTATCAGAAGAATATCAAGTCGAAGAAGGATCTGATGGTCTTTATCCATCCGCGTATTATGCGTGACGGCAAGTTTAGTTCGGCCCTCTCTACTGAGAAATACAACTATATCCGCGCCGAGCAGTTGAAGATCCGTGAAGAGGGGCTGCGCCTGATGTCCGATGAGGCCTCACCCCTGCTGCCAGAGATGGAGGAGTTTCTGAAACTACCGCCCCCTTATATGGAGAGCACCAGGGCGATTGAGGCGAATGGTGCCACTGCGACCGCAGTGGAGAGCAGCATAACAGCCAAAGATAGTTTGGAAATACCACCCCCGCCTGAACCGGTAGCCGTGGAGGGTGACAATGTCCCTCTCCCCTGAGGTGGCGCAGGTTGAGATAGCCGCTGATGTGGGAGCTATTCGGCTCCCATTTGCCTTTGTGCGTCGCCATGGGGTTTTGTTGCTGTGGGATGAGGGGATGCGGCCGCGATTGATCTGTCGCCAGGGGCCTGCGCTCTCTGTGATCGTTGAGGTACGTCGTCTTCTGCAACGCGACTTCCCCCTCGAGCAGGTCGATGATGAACGCTTCGATGAGCTGCTGCAGCAGAGTTATGAGCAGGGCGGCAGCGGCTCGATGCAGGCGATGGATGAGCTGGGTGGTGACCTCGACCTGAACGACGTGGCGCTACAACTGGCTGAACCGGAAGACCTGATGGAGAGTCAGGACGACGCCCCCATCATCCGCCTGATCAATGCCCTGCTGACCGAGGCGGTGCGTGAGGAGGCATCCGATATCCACATCGAGTCGTTTGAGCAGAATATGGTGGTCCGTTTTCGTGTCGACGGGGTGCTGCGCGAGGTGTTGCGCCCCAAGCGTACCCTGGCCCCGCTGCTGGTCTCGCGCATCAAGGTAATGGCCAAGCTCGATATCGCTGAAAAGCGCCTGCCTCAGGATGGGCGTATCTCACTCAGGGTGGCGGGCCGTGCCGTTGACGTGCGGGTCTCAACCCTCCCCTCGGCCCACGGCGAACGGGTGGTATTGCGTCTGCTCGACAAACAGGCGGGACGACTTGACCTGGAGCACCTGGGGATGGCCGAACACGACAAGGATCTGCTGGATCGGCTGATCCATCAGCCCCACGGTATCATCCTGGTCACCGGTCCCACCGGCTCGGGCAAGACCACTACCCTCTATGCAGCGCTGAGCCGACTCAATGACTCCAGACGCAATATTCTCACCGTGGAGGACCCGGTGGAGTACAACCTTGAGGGTATCGGCCAGACTCAGGTTAATACCAAGGTCGATATGAGTTTTGCACGAGGTCTGCGTGCCATCCTGCGTCAGGACCCGGATGTGGTGATGGTCGGTGAGATCCGTGACCTGGAGACGGTGGAGATCGCGGTGCAGGCCTCGCTTACCGGCCACCTGGTGCTCTCCACCCTGCACACCAATACCGCAGTCGGTGCGGTGACCCGCCTGCGTGATATGGGGGTGGAGCCCTTCCTCCTCTCTTCCAGTCTGATCGGTGTGGTGGCACAGCGGCTGGTGAGGTTGCTGTGTCATGAATGCCGGGAGCCCTACCGGGCGACAGAGAAAGAGTGCGAGCTGCTGGGACTGGACGAAGGCACTGCCCATACCCTTTACCGTGCCGGCTACGGTTGCCCAGAGTGTAACAAGACCGGTTATCGTGGTCGTACCGGGATCTACGAACTGGTCAGTGTCGATGAAACAATGCGCGCCATGATCCACGATGGCAGCGGTGAACATGAACTCGGGCAGGAGGCACGTAAACACTCTACCGACATTCGTTGCGACGGCTTTCGTCGTGTCCTGGCCGGTGATACCTCCCTGGAGGAGGTGTTGCGCGTTACACGCATGGAATAGGCCGTTATGGGAGCCTTTGAATATACCGCACTGAATGAAAAGGGGCGTGAGAAGCGCGGCGTGTTGGAGGGGGATACTGCCCGCCAGATCCGTCAGCAGTTGCGGGACCAGGGGCTGACACCGCTCAAGGTAGAGGAGGTGGCGCAGCGAGAGACACGTCAGCGTAGCGGAATCAGTTTCAAACGCGGCATTAGCGCCACCGATCTGGCCCTGATCACCCGACAGCTTGCCACGCTCGTACGTGCCGCGCTGCCGCTGGAGGAGTCTCTGCAGACGGTGGCAAAACAGAGTGAGGTGTCGCGCCTGCAGAGCATGATGCTGGCGGTGAGGTCAAAGGTGATGGAGGGGCACACCCTGGCCGATGGCCTCAGTGATTTTCCCCATATCTTTCCCGAGCTCTATCGCAAGACGGTCGCCGCCGGTGAGCAATCGGGTCATCTCGATGTGGTGCTGGAGCGCCTCGCTGACTACACCGAGAAGCGCCAGCAGATGCGCCAGAAGGTGATGCTTGCCCTCTTCTATCCGGTGATACTGACGATGGTGGCGATTCTGGTAACCGTTGCCCTGCTTACCTATGTGGTGCCGCAGGTGGTGGATGTCTTTGACAATATGGGACAGGAGCTACCGTGGCTGACCGTTACACTGATCTCTATTAGTGATTTTTTGCGTGAGTACGGGGTGTGGTTGCTGCTGATGATCATCGCCGGGGTCATCGGCTTTAACGTGATTTTGCGTGGTGAGGCCGCGCGTTTTCGCTGGCACGCCCTGTTGTTGCGTCTGCCGTTGATCGGACGTCTGGGGCGCGGTCTAAATACCGCACGCTTCGCCCGTACCTTCAGCATCCTCACCGCCAGCGGCGTGCCGGTGCTCGATGCGATGCGCCTCTCGGCCGAGGTAATGTCCAATTTGCCGATGCGCGGAGCGGTGAACGACGCCTCGCACCGGGTGCGCGAGGGTAGTGGTATCGCCCGGGCAATGGAACAGAGTCGCTACTTTCCGCCGATGACACTGCACCTGATCGCCAGTGGGGAGTCGAGCGGCAAACTGGAGGAGATGCTGGAGCGGGCGGCCGATAATCAGGAGCGGGAGCTGGAGACGGTGATCGCGATGGTGATGGGGCTGTTCGAGCCGCTGTTGATCCTGGTGATGGGGGGCGTAGTGCTGATGATTGTGCTGGCGATCCTGCTGCCCATCTTCGATCTTAATACGCTGGTGAGTTAATTTGATAACAACTATATCGGGATGAAAATGATGCAACGGAAAATTGAGTACCGCCAGCAGGGCGGTTTTACCCTTATCGAAATTATGGTGGTGGTGGTGATCCTCGGGATCCTTGCCGCCGCCATCGTGCCAAGGTTGACCGAGGCACCTGCGGAGGCGCGCAAGAAGATGGCACGCACCAATATTAATACCATCATGACTCAGCTGGAGCTGTACAAGATGCACAACTTCAACTACCCCAGCACTGATCAGGGGCTGCAGTCGCTGGTAAGCAAGCCTGCCGGCTCCCCAGAGCCGCGCAACTGGCAGCAGGGGGGCTATCTGAACAAACTACCCAAAGACCCGTGGGGTAATGAGTACCAGTATCTCAACCCCGGCGTGAATGCAGAGATAGATGTATTCAGCCTTGGTGCCGATGGGCGCCCCGGCGGTGAGGGTGAGGCGGCCGATATCGGCAACTGGCAGGATTGATCACCCGATGGTTCGCACCGCCCATGGCTTTACCCTGCTGGAGCTGATGGTGGTGGTGGCGCTGATTGGCGTCATTCTTGTGCTGGTGATGCCCTCGGTGGGGGATGGTGGGCGGCAGGAGCGCCTGTTGCGAGAGGTGAAACGGATCACCGCACTGGTTGAACTGGTGGGAGAGGAGTCGGTCATCAAGTCGACGATGATTGGACTGAGATTCGGCGAGCTAGGCTATGGCTTTGTTAGCTACGACGGTGAGCGCTGGAACGAGGTAGAGGGAGACAAACTGCTCAAGCCCCACCAGTTCGACGAGTTGATGGAGTTAGCGCTTGTGGTAGATGGCTACCGCGTTGACCTGGCGCAGAAACTCACCGAGGAGGAGATAGAGGAGAAAGGTGTGACTCCCCATCTGCTCTTTCTCCCCAGCGGTGAACGTACACCGTTTGAGCTGACCCTGCGCTATCGGAATGAGGAGGCGGCTTATCTGCTCAGCGTACCGCCAATGGGGCTGGCCGAGCGGCGTCATCTGGAGGCGCAATAGGTGGTTCGGCGACACTGTGTGCGTGGCTTTACCCTGCTGGAGGTGATGGTGGCACTCGCCGTGCTGGCCATCGCCCTCGCCGCCCTGGTCAAGGGGGTAACCGAGAATGGGGCCAACGCCTCCCGCCTGCGCGATAACAGCTACGCCCATTGGGTGGGGATGAACGTGGTGGCAGAACAGCGTCTGCTCGGGAACTGGCAGGATAAAGGGGAGAAGCGGGGCGACGAGGAGATGGGCAACCACTCCTGGTACTGGAGTGCGAAGGTCTCCGAAACCTTCGATGAGGATGTCCGACGGCTCGACGTCGAGGTCTATATCGATGAGGAGCGCGACACCTCTCCGCTGGCACGGCTGGTAGCCTTTCTGCCGCGCCCACCAGGGGGGAGCAAGAAGTGAGTCTTCCTGGTCAAAAGGGCTTTACCCTGCTGGAGATGCTGGTTGCACTCACCGTCTTCGCCCTGGTCTCGGCGATGGTCTACGGTGGTCAGGTGGCCATACTGAAGATGAAGGCGGGGGCCGAGCAGCAGGCGCTACTGTTAAAGCAGCTGCAGGGGGCGATGGTGATGCTGGAGCGTGATATCTCGCAGCATGTGGCCCGCCCGGTAAGAGATGAGTTTGGCGATACCTCCCCGGCGATGGCCTCGGCCGACTATGGCGACTACCGCCTCAGCCTGACCCGTGCCGGCTGGCTCAACCCACTGGGGCAACCACGCAGTACCCTGCAGCGGGTAGCCTACGGAGTAGTGGATGAGAAGCTACTGCGCTACAGCTGGTTGACGCTGGACCGTGCCCAGGGGAGCGAACCGGATCGGGTGGCGGTACTGGAGGGGGTACGGTCACTGAAACTGCGCTTTCTTGATGGGGGGGGCGAGTGGCACGAGCAGTGGCCCCCGCTGGTGGCCGGGGTGGGTGATGAGAGTGCCCCTCAGGTGGTGATACCGGCGGCGGTGGAGTTGACGCTGGAGCTGGTAGAGCACGGCTCCTTTCGCCGTCTGATCCCGCTGGCGGGAGGGGTGTGAGATGGTCGGCATGGGTGAATACGTAGCCTGGGCCTCGCAGCGCGGCGTCGCCCTGATCAAGGCGATGCTGGTGGTGGCACTGGCCACCACAGTGGCGGTGGCGATGGTCTCGCGTCAGCAGTTCGATATCCGCCGCACCGGTAATCTGCTGCAGCTGGGGCAGGCGGGTCTCTATACCGATGGGGTCGAGGCGTGGGCGGCGCAGCTGTTGCGTCGTGACCGCGAGGATAACGCGGTTGATCATGCTGAGGAGGAGTGGGCCACCGTTCTGCCGCCGATCCCGGTCGATGGGGGGAGTGTCGCGGGGTCTATTACTGACCTGCAGGGGCGATTCAATCTCAATACATTGCTGAGCGGTGGCAAGATTGATAGCAAGGCGGTCGAACGTTTTCGTCGACTGCTCACTGCCCTGCGGGATGAGTATCCGCAGGAGGGGGAGGGGATCAATCCCGAGCTGGCGATGGTGATGGTCGACTGGCTCGACACCGATCTGGAGACAAGCTTTCCCGATGGTGCGGAGGATGATCACTATCTGGGGGGAGAGCGCCCCTACCGTAGTGCCAATGGGGTAGTGGTCAGCCCCTCAGAGCTGTTGCTGCTAAAGGGTATGGATCACAAGAGTTATCTGCTGTTGAAGCAGCACGTGACAGCGCTGCCCGAGGGGACAAAGATTAACGTTAATACCGCCACAGTGCCGGTACTGATGAGCCTCGCCGAGGGGGTGAGTGGTGCCGATGCCGAGGCGCTGACCGAGGCGAGGCCCTATGAAAAGGTGGATGATTTTCTCGCCCATGACTCCCTTGCGGGTCTCGGTGACAAGATTGATAAAGAGGTGTTAACGGTAGTGAGTGACTATTTTTTAATCGACTCGCAGGTGACATTTGGTGCACTGTCGCAACAGCGTTACAGTGTGCTAATACGTGATGAGAAGGGGGAGGGGCGTATCCTGATGCGGGCCCAGGGGAGCTATTAGGGAAGCCTTTGATAATGCAGAACAGTGTCTATATCCGCTTTGTCGATGAATCTGGCAGCACAGTGCGCTGGCTCACGCGTACTCCGCAGGATGGGGTACAGGTGCGGCAGGGGGAGTTGCGTGAGGTGGCACTACGCACCCAGGGTGATCGGGTCACGGTGCTGTTGCCTGCCCGGGCGCTGGTGCCGTTGCGGGCCACCCTGCCCCCCCTGCAGGGACAGAAGCTGCGTCGTGCCCTCCCCTATGCGGTGGAGGAGCAGCTGGCCGATGATGTGGAGCGATACCACCTTGCCACGGGAAAACGGGGTAGTGATGGCTCTCTACCACTGCTGGCGGTGGGGCGGGAGCAGATGGCCCGCTGGCAGTCCACATTTGCTGAGGCGGAGCTGAGACCGCACCTTTGCATCAGTGAGGCGCTCGCCCTGCCCTGGCAGCCGGGGGAGGTGACACTGCTGCTGGAGGAGAATGGTGCGCTAGTGCGCCTTGGCACACATAAGGCGTACAGCCTGCCGCTGGAGGGGCTGGAGCCGCTACTGGAGCTGGCGCTGGGCGAGGCGGATGGTGAGGTGACCGCACTGCGTATCTTAGACGCCCGTGGCGAACAGGCCACCCAGCCCCCCTGGCAGGGGGAGCTGGCACAGCTTGAAATGCGCTATGAGTGTATTGAAGAGCCGCTGAAGCTGTTGAGTGATAAGAGAAACGGGGAGGTGATCAACCTTCTACAGGGAGAGTTCAGCCGCCGTGAACAGTTGGGCAAACTGTGGCGTCCCTGGCGTGTAACGGCGGCACTGTTGGCGGCGTGGCTGCTGTTGATGGTGGGTGAGGCGCTCATCGACTATCGCCATCTGGCGACAGAGGAGGAGCGGCTCTATCAGGCGGTTGAGCAGCTCTATCGTGACACCTTCCCCGGGGCGAAGAATGTGGTCAATCCCAGGGCGCAGATGGAGCAGAAACTGCGCGAATTGCAGGGTGGCTCAGGCGGTGGTGACTTCGTTGCTCTGATGGCGGTAAGTGCGCCGGTACTGAGTGCCAGTAAGGGAACGGTATTGCAGAATCTGCGCTACCGCCAGGGGGAGCTGGAGCTGGAACTTCAACTTGCTGATCTCCCCGCACTCGATGCCCTGAAGGAGAACCTGCAGGGGCAGGGTCTGGCGGTGGAGATTCGAAACGCTACCAGCCGTGACAACATGGTTGAGGGGCGGCTATCGCTGCGGAGGGCGGGGGGATGATGCACTACTGGCACAACCTGCAGCAACGCGATCAGCGGGTGGTGATGATTGGTGCGGTGGTCGCCGTGCCGCTGCTGATCTTTGTCCTGATTATCGATCCCTTTAGCCGCGAGGTGGAGCGGCTGCAGCAGGCGGTTGATGCAAACAGTGAACTGCTCGCCTGGATGGAGGAGTCTGCCCGGCAGGTCAAGCGATTGCAGGGGAGTGGGGCTGCCCGGCGCAACGGTGGCGGCTCACTGCTTAGCCTGGTCGACAGTAGCGCCAAACAGAATGGTCTGGGCGGTGCCCTCAAGCAGGTGAAGCCGGAGGGTGACGGGGTGCGCCTGCGCTTTGAACAGGCCGCCTTTGATGACATGGTGCGCTGGTTAGGTCGCCTGGGGAGTGAGCAGGGGGTCGGTGTCAGCTCCCTGACCATGGAGCGGCTCCCCGCCAGCGGTCAGGTCAATGCCACCGTGGTACTGGAGAAGGGGGCATGATGAAACGCTGGTGGCACTATCTGGTGCTGGGTATCGTTGCGTGGCTGCTGTTCCTGCTCTGGCGTCTCCCCGCTGCGGTGGTCTATGAAATGGTCCTCCCTGACACCCCTATGCCGGTTCAGCTGACAGCAGTGCGCGGCACCCTGTGGGAGGGGCGCGCCCAGTTACAGCAGGGGCAAAATGCGCTGGCCAACCTCTCCTGGGATCTCTCCGCCGCCTGGCTGCTGGCAGGGCGTGTTGCCGCCACGCTTAAGGTCAACCCTGCAGAGGGCTATATCGATGCCGATGTGGTGGTGCCTGTGAGCGGTGGTGAGATAGCCATCACCGACCTGCGCGGCATGCTGCCGATGGCTGCGGTACAGCAGCATATCAAGGCCATCCCGCTCCCCCTGGAGGGTGAGTTAACACTAAAACTGGACGAGCTATTGATCAGTGCTGAGGGGAGGCCGATCGCCGCCGAGGGGCGTGTAGTCTGGCACAAGGCCGGTCTACAGATGGGGGAGTCGCTGGCCCTCGGCGATCTTCAGTTGACCCTCACCACCGTAGAGAAGGGGATCGAGGGGACGATTCGCGATAGCGGTGGGCCGCTGCAGATCAACGCCACATTGCATCTGGATGAAAATGCGAGTTATCAACTACAGGGCACGATAACGCCGAGCGGGAGTACCCCCGAATCACTGCGCAGCATGCTCTCCATGCTGGGTCAGCCCGATAGTCAGGGGGGCTACCCCCTCAACCTCAGCGGGCGGATCTAGGCTTTCAATCGCGGGACCAGCCGCTACAATGCACAGCTTTCCGATAGAGTACCGAGAGCAACCATGAGTGAACTCAGCCACAAGGTAGCGCAGTGGGTCCGCACCGAGATCCGAGACATCGCCGCCTACCACGTCCCCGACCCGGGCGACCTCATCAAGCTCGACGCGATGGAGAACCCCTACACCTGGCCCGAGGCAATGCTCACCGAGTGGCAGCAGCTGGTGCGCGATCTTCCTGTAAATCGTTACCCCGACCCGGCGGCAAAGGCCCTTACCGTCGAATTACGTAAGGCAATGGGTGTGCCTGACAACATGGGGGTGCTGCTGGGCAACGGCTCCGATGAGATCATTCAAATCCTCGCCCTGGCACTGGGTGGTAGCAAAAGAGTCGTGTTGGCCCCTGAGCCAAGTTTTGTTATGTACAAGATGATCGCCACCTTCAGTGGCCTGGAGTATGTCGGTGTCCCCCTCAACGCCGATTTCTCCCTCGACATGGCGGTGATGGAGCAGGCGATCCAGCAGCATGACCCGGCGGTGATCTATCTCGCCTACCCCAACAACCCCACCGGCAACCTCTTCGACGAGGAGGAGATCGAGGCGATCCTGAAGATGGCCAACGGTCTGGTGGTGGTGGATGAGGCCTACCACGCCTTCGCCGGAAAAAGTTTCATGAATCGCCTTGGTGAATTCGACAACCTGCTGGTGATGCGCACCGTCTCCAAGCTGGGCCTGGCAGGACTGCGCCTCGGCTTGCTGGCCGGCCCCAACGAGTGGCTCAATGAGTTCGACAAGGTGCGTCTGCCCTACAACATTAACGTGATGACCCAGGCCGCCGCCGAGTTTGCGCTAAAGCATATCGCCGTGTTCGATGAGCAGACTCGCTTGATCCGCGAAGAGCGTTCGCGCCTCTTCGCCGAGATGGAAAAACTCGACGGCATTACCCTCTACCCCTCCGCCGCCAACTTTATCCTCTTCCGCGTACCAGCCGGGCGTGCCAACGCCATCTTCGACGGCATCAAGCAGCGCGGCGTGTTGATTAAGAATATGAAGGTCAGCAGTGGGCCGCTGGCCGACTGTTTAAGGGTGACGGTGGGGACACAGCGGGAAAATGACTCTTTCCTTGCTGCGTTGAGGGAGGCACTCTAATCCCGCTCTATTGCACGGGCAGCAGCGGCATACACTTCTGTGGATACTGCTCCGCCTCAATATAGGGGATCTTCATCCCCTGATAGTCGACAAACCCCTGAACCGTCCCCGAGTGGATACCGATAAACTGGCAGTTGGAGACAGAGGTGGGCTGGGAGAAGGAGCTGACCATCCACTCAGGGACTGCCGCTGCGGGGCGTTGTAATACAAATAGCCCACTACTGAAACGGCCGGGGTTGGCGTAGAGCTTTTCACACGCGGCCAGGGTCGGTTCGCGCCCCTTCAGTGTAAGGCTGTCGTAGATAAATCTGATCTGTTTGTCGTCGCGTGAGGTTTCGCGCAGTATGCCGCACCAGTGCACTTCGCGGGACAGCTCCGCCTCGGTGACATCTCTGGGCATCAGTTCAGCTGATACTGTCGGTGCCAGTAGTAACAGCACGATGGGCACTATGCCTTTCATTCTTCTCTCCTGATAATGTTACTGCTGCTTGGGTCGTTCACCGACCTCAACTGCCATCTCAATGGCACTGCCGTTACGTACACCCTTGAGCGTGATCCTGTCACCGGGTTGGGTCTGGCCGATGGTGTTGAGGGCGTCGTGGCCGCTTTCGATCGGCTGATCGTTGATGTGGGTGACGATGTCACCCGGAAGCAGGCCGCCCTGGTCTGCCGGGCCGTTGCGTAGTACCCCGGCGATGATGATGCCACTCTCACTCTTCAGTCCAAATGACTCGGCCAGTTGTGGGGTAAGCTCCTGGATCTCCACCCCCAGCCAGCCGCGGCTGACGTAGCCCTTCTCCACGATCTGTGCCATTGAGTTCTTTGCCAGGCTCATCGGAATGGCAAAGCCGATCCCCTGTGAGCCGCCCGACTTGGAGAAGATGGCGGTGTTGATGCCGATAAGCTCGCCACGTGCGGTGATCAGGGCGCCACCGGAGTTGCCGGGGTTGATCGCCGCATCGGTCTGGATAAAGTTCTCGAAGGTGTTGATGCCGAGCGAGCTGCGCCCGGTGGCGCTGACGATGCCGAGGGTGACGGTCTGGCCGACACCGAAGGGGTTGCCGATGGCCAGCACCACATCACCCACGCGCAGGGCGTCGGCATCACCGAGGGTAATCACCGGTAGATTTTTCGACTCAATCTTGAGTACTGCCAGATCCGCCTCCGGATCGCTGCCCACCAGTTTGGCGTCGGCAGAGCGCCCATCGCGCAGGGTGACCTGAATGGAGTCGGCCCCCTCGATCACATGGTTGTTGGTGAGGATATAGCCGTTGGCGTTAACGATAACGCCGGAACCGAGTGAGTTCTCCTCCCGTTCACGAGGCCCGATACCGAGCGATTCACCAAAAAAGCGCTTGAAGAAAGGGTCATTGAACAGTGGGCTACTCTGTACCACTCGCTTGCTGGTATTGATATTGACTACCGCCGGGGCGGCCACCTCGACCGCCTCGGCATAGGAGACGGGACCACCCGCGGAGGTGAGGACGGGCTGTGTTGATGAGCCACTCTCGACAAACTCCACCACCTTCCGGCCGTTGTCGAGTAACTCCGGTTTTACCACGACAACCAGAAAGGCGAGGGCAAAGCCGACGGTGATCGCCTGGAACAGGAAGATTATCGGTTTGTGTGCTTTCATCTGGATGAATTCTCTGTACCATTTGGAAATAGCGCGAGTTTACCACCATGTAGTGAGGAACCCCATGGCGAGCCTGCAACAGATCATCGACTATTGTGACACCCTGCTCAGTGTAGGGGAATATCAGGATTATGCCCCCAACGGCCTGCAAGTGGAGGGTCGGTGTGAGGTGCAGCGTATCATCTGTGGGGTGACCGCCTCACAGGCGTTGATCGATGCGGCGATTGAGGCCAAAGCGGATCTGCTGCTGGTACACCACGGCTACTTCTGGAAGGGGGAGTCGCCCGCTATCACCGGGATGAAGCAGCGGCGCATTAAGGCGCTGCTGAATAACGACATCTCCCTGATCGCCTACCACCTGCCACTCGACGGTCACCCGGAGCTGGGCAACAATGCACGGCTTGGAGCGTTGTTCGATATTCCCGTGGCGGGGCGGTTTGGTGATGGCCCTGATGGTGGTATCGCCATGTACGGAGAACTGGGGAGTGAGGTGAGCGCCCAGTCATTGGCCAGTCTGATCGGGGAGAGGCTGGGGAGGAAACCGCTGTTGATAGAGGGTGGCACTCACCCGATTCGCCGTGTCGGCTGGTGCAGTGGTGGGGCTGAGGGCTATCTGGAGCAGGCCGCGGCACTTGGGCTTGATCTCTACATTAGCGGTGAGGTATCGGAACCCACCGCCCACATCGCCCGTGAGCTGGGGATCCACTACATCGCCGCTGGTCACCATGCCACTGAGCGCTATGGAGTGCAGGCCCTGGTGACTCATTTAACCGACTATTTTTCTCTGGAAAATCAGTTTATTGATATCCCCAATCCCGCCTGATTTGCCCGCGCCCCGCTTGACCTTGCAAGAATGGTTGTACGATAATGGTCGGCTATTATTTATGCGGATTAGTAAATCCTAATTTACTTAAGTAGTACCTCTTTTGGGGTAGTGTCAGTGATACACGCATAGAGTTTTTTATCCGAGTATTAAATGTTGGGAGAGGCTTAATGAGCACAGAAGGCGTAGATAAGGGCCGCCGTCGCTTCCTCACCGCAGCTACCGCCGTGGTAGGTGCAGTGGGTGGAGCGGCCGTCGCTGCCCCGTTCGTGTTGTCCATGCAGCCCAGTGAGCGTGCCAAGGCCGCCGGTGCGCCGGTGGAAGCGGACATTAGCAAGCTGGAGCCGGGACAGATGGCGACTTTCGAGTGGCGCGGTAAACCTGTTTGGGTCGTTCGTCGTACCGAGCAGAACCTCAAGGACCTGGCGTCCATCGAGGGCAAGCTGCTGGATCCGGCATCCGATAACACCGGGCAACAGCCCGCGTGGGCCAAGAACCCCACCCGCGCGCAAAAGGAGGAGTTTCTGGTACTGGTCGGTATCTGTACCCACCTTGGATGCTCGCCCACCTACCGTCCAGACATCGCCCCGGCAGACCTCGGCGCCGACTGGAAGGGTGGCTTCTTCTGCCCCTGCCACGGCTCACGCTTCGACCTGGCCGGTCGCGTCTATTCAGGTGTGCCGGCACCGAAAAACCTTGAGGTTCCGCCCTACAAGTTCCTGACCGACAGCCAGATCCTGATCGGTGATGACGAAGGAGTAACCGCCTGATGAATGACAAGCTAATGCAACTTCTTGGCTGGGTGGATGCTCGCTTCCCCCTGACCAAGATGTGGAAAGAGCACCTTTCCGAATACTACGCGCCGAAGAATTTCAACTTCTGGTATTTCTTCGGTTCCCTCGCCCTGCTGGTGCTGGTTATCCAGATCGTCTCAGGTATCCTGCTCACCATGAGCTATAAGCCCGATGGTGTCCTTGCCTTCGGTTCGGTCGAGTACATCATGCGTGATGTCGACTGGGGATGGCTGATCCGCTACATGCACTCCACCGGTGCTTCCGCGTTTTTCGCCGTGGTCTACCTGCACATGTTCCGTGGTCTGATGTACGGCTCCTACAAGGCGCCGCGCGAGCTGATCTGGATCTTCGGCTGCCTCATCTACCTGGCACTGATGGCCGAGGCTTTCTTCGGCTACCTGCTGCCGTGGGGCCAGATGTCCTACTGGGGCGCGCAGGTTATCGTTAACCTGTTTGCAACCGTGCCGTTTGTCGGTACTGAGCTTGCCGAGTGGATTCGTGGTGACTACGTCGTCTCCGACGCTACCCTCAACCGCTTCTTTGCCTTCCACGTTATCGCCCTGCCGCTGGTGCTGGTCGGTCTGGTGGCGGCACACATCATCGCCCTGCACGAGGTTGGTTCCAACAACCCAGACGGCGTTGAGATCAAGAAGAACAAGGGCCCGGATGGCAAGCCACTCGACGGCATCCCCTTCCACCCTTACTACACCGTAAAGGATATCGTTGGCGTTATCGGCTTCCTCATCATCTTCTGTGCGATCCTCTTCTTCGCGCCGGAGATGGGCGGCTTCTTTATCGAGCATCCCAACTTTGAGCCGGCCAACCCGCTGAAGACACCTGAGCACATCGCCCCGGTCTGGTACTTCACCCCGTTCTACGCCATGTTGCGTGCGGTACCGTCTATTGCCGGTTCCGCCTTCCCCGGTGTGGTAGTTATGGGTGCGGCGACCATCATTCTGTTCTTCCTGCCCTGGCTGGATCGCAGTCCGGTGAAGTCGATCCGCTACCGCGGCCTCTGCTACAAGGTCCTGCTGGCCCTGTTCGTGGTTGACTTCATCCTGCTGGGTTACCTCGGTGTTAAACCTGCGACCCCGATCCTCACCTTGATCGCGCAGATTGGCACCATCTACTACTTTGCATTCTTCTTCCTTCTGGCAATTATTCCGAAGTTTGAGAAGACCAAGCCGGTACCGGAGAGGGTAACAGGATGAAAAAACTAATCGTTGCATTTGTATTTGCCGCCCTGCCCGCACTGGGCATGGCTGCAGGTGGCGGTGTCCAGCTGCAGAAGGCCAACATCGATCTGGCCGACAACGCCTCACTGCAGCGTGGTGCCAGGATCTTCGTTAACTACTGCCTTAGCTGCCACTCTGCCGCCTACCAGCGCTATAATCGCGTTGGTATGGATATCGGTCTGACCACCGATGACGGCGAGCTCGACGTGGATCAGCTCAAGCAGCTGATGCTGGCCGCCGACAAGGTGGGTGAGACCATGACCATCGCCATGCCGCAGGGCGACGCGAAGAAGTGGTTTGGTAATCCACCGCCGGATCTCACCGTCATCGCCCGTGCCCGTGGTGTAGACTGGCTCTACACCTACTTCAAGACCTTCTATATCGACGAAAGTCGTCCCTTCGGTGTTAACAACCAGGTGTTCGCTGACGTTGGTATGCCCCACGTACTGTGGGAGCTGGAGGGTATGAAGAAGGCGGTGAAGAAGACCGAGACCGATGCCGACGGTAACGAGAAGACCGTTATCACCGGTTACGAAATGGTCACCCCCGGTAGCATGAGCGAGCAGGAGTATGACCAGGCCGCACGCGACCTGACCAACTTCCTCGCCTACAGCGGTGAGCCGATCCAGCTCAAGCGCAAAGAGATCGGCGTATACGTACTGATCTTCCTCTTCTTCTTCTTCATCGTGGCCTATCTGTTGAAGAAAGAGTACTGGAAAGACGTACATTAATCATGGAGCGCGCCGGTTGTGCTAGAATAGGCGACCGGTCCACCACAGCGGGATAATCCGCTGTAGCATGATTATGAAAGAGGGGGCCTGACCGGCCCCCTCTTTTGTTTTGAGACGCATTGTTAGGAGATTACATATGGGTGCCGTCGCCAACCGACGCTCAGTTATGACGCTGTTTTCCGGGGATACCGATGTCTATAGTCATCGAGCCCGCCTGGTACTGGCCGAAAAGGGGATTAACGTCGACATCGTCCCGGTCGAGGCAGGTAACCTGCCCGAGGACCTGATCGACCTCAACCCCTACGGCTCTGTCCCCACACTGGTGGATAGAGATCTGGTGCTCTACAGCTCCCAGGTGATCATGGAGTACCTCGATGAGCGATTCCCCCATCCGCCGCTGATGCCGGTCGACCCGGTCTCGCGCGCCAATAACCGTCTCTACCTCTATCGTATCGAACTCGATCTCTACAATAATCTCGATACCATCGTAAACGGCAGCGACAAGGACGCCACCAGAGCACGCAAGGAGATGCGTGATAATCTGACGGCGATCAGCCCGGTGTTCGAGGTCAAGCCCTTCTTCATGAGCGACGAATTCAGTCTGGTCGACTGCTTTCTCGCCCCGCTACTGTGGCGCCTACCGGTTCTTGGTATCCAACTGCCCAAGCAGGCCGCTCCACTGATTGAGTATGCCGAGCGCATCTTCGCCAGAGAGTCGTTCAAGGAGAGCCTCACCGAACTGGAGCGCGAGATGCGCGACTAGGCGCATACTCCTCTAGATACATGGTAGATAGCAGCATGAGCCCCAGTCGCCCCTATCTCATCAGGGCGCTCTACGACTGGATTCTCGACAACGGCTTCACCCCCTACATCCTCGTCGATGTAGCGGATGAACGTGTCGTGGTGCCCACCCAGTACGTCGAGAACGGGCGCATCGTCCTCAACGTCAATCCCAGTGCCGTACAGAACCTGCAACTGGGCAACGAGCTCATCGAACTCGATGCTCGCTTCAGCGGCAAACCGATGCACGTTGTCGTACCGGTGATGTCGGTGATGGCGATCTATGCACGTGAGAACGGCAAAGGGATGGTCTTTACCGAGGAGGATGGGGGCGGGGATGAGCCGCCGCCGGAGAAGGAAGACGCTAAGCGGCCTACGCTTAGGGTGGTGAAGTAGGTGTGATTGAAAGGGGCCCCGGTTGGGGCCCTTTTTTATTGTGGGAGCGGCGTCTCGCCGCGATGAATCTGGCAGTAGCCCGGATGTAACGTAGTGTAATCCGGGATTATGTTGGTGTTCCCGGATTACGTTTCACTTCATCCGGGCTACAGGCTAAATAAATGAGGGACGTTTATATAGTTTAGAACGCTCAACAGTACAAGTCAGACCATATCTAATCATTATTTTTTCAATTAAATCACCATACCAGTCTGGTGCCTTTGGGGAGACGTGAACAGCTTTTATTAATTCTTGTGGGTCTATTTCAAGTGAAACTGATTCAGAATTCGCTTCTATCAGTTTGCTATTTACTTCCTCCAACGACCAGATGACGGCCCTAAACTCATTTTCATGAGAAAAACTCAGCCTCTTATGTATGAATCGAGAAAATGTATTTGTATTTGGGAAAACTTCTCTATCGTAGTCAATATAATTAACCATTGATGTTCTAACGGTAATGGGTGAATGCTCTAGAACACCTGTAAGTGACTTGTAGTCAGTTCGAATCGCAATTCCCTCAGGGCTGTTGATGTATAGTTTCCACATGGCAGCTGACTCATGCTCACTGGCAAACCAGCAACTTATGAACATGGACCGTTTGAGCATCGCAGACAATTTTATCATTCCGTTTGCATGTCCAGATGGTTGAGTACCTTCGTCCTCATGCTGACGTAATATGTTCACTTCTGCCGTTGTTAGTTCTCCTTCGAATTGATCTTCAAATTTATCAGCACGAGGAAAGTAGAGATGTTTTGTTTCAAGCAAACTAAGTAGCTTAGTTAGGTCCATGTAACGCCATAGAGTACGATTTTCACTTGGTGGTTTAAAACTTGGGTGGTTATGGTCGATCATAATGAATGGCCCATAGATACGCCTAGCTAACGCTAACTAAAGTTATCTCAATTAATGGAGGCAGCACATTTTTCTCTTAGCTGCCTTCCAAAACTTTCCGATACAGCAGCAAATCTCCTTCACTATGAAGACAAGCCACCACCCTCTCAAACAACCCCTCAAACTCACGCATTACACCCATCGCAATCCGCGCCGCCTCATCCTTGGGATAGCCGTAAACACCCGTTGAAATAGCAGGAAAGGCAATCGACTTCACCCCATTCTCCAACGCCACCTCAAAGCTTCTTCTATAACAAGAAGCCAACAACGCCGCCTCGGCATCACCGCCATGATAGACAGGCCCAACGGTATGAATAACGTATTTGGCGGGGAGCTTGAAGCCGGGGGTGATCTTGGCATCACCGGTATTACAGCCGCCGAGCGGGCGGCAGGCTTCTAATAGCTCTGGCCCGGCGGCACGGTGGATGGCGCCGTCGACGCCACCGCCGCCAAGCAGGGAGTTGTTGGCGGCGTTGACGATGGCGTCGACCTCCAGGGTGGTGATGTCGGCCTGTATGAGTTCAATCATTTCTCCTCTACCACATCAGGTCGTCGGGTACCTGAAATTCGGCGTAGGGGTCATCTTCATCGGGGGTCTCTGTAGGCCTGTTGCTGAGGATGGTGGTGGTGCTGTCCCGTTGCTGGATCTTTTCGGCCACTAGGGTAGGGATGAGTTGATACTGCCCATCGAGTTTGACGATACAGAGGCGGCCGTTACTCAGCTGCTTTTGCTGCGTCTCGTTGACGTAGAGGGTTTTCACCTGAGTTTCGTCGGTAAAGCGGTAGGCGACATCGCCGTCAGTGGTTTGGCGATTCATCTCAATGAGCTGACGTACCTGTGCAGCGATCGCCCTCTGTTCGGCCTCGGCCTTGCGCTGGGCGTTGAGTTCACGGTCACGGGCAATCTTCTCAGCCTGCGCCTGCTGGGCGGCCAGTTTGGCCTCATCGACGGTTTCGACCTTGTTCTTCTGTTTTATCTTTGCCTGCTGGTGTTTTGACTTTTTGGCCTTGCTCGCCTTTTTCTGATCGACGAGACCGGCCTTTAACAGTTGATCCTGTAGTGACATGGCTGACTCCGCGTGAAGGGGGTTGTGTCGTTGTAGTGATGCTACCAGTGATATGACGGTGATTAAACTACTATACCGTGCAGACTTGTACACCGGACTGCGTTACGGCAGGCAGGAGGGGCTAAGTACGCCTCTGCCGTGGGTCACAGACTACTGATTTGCTGCGGTGTAAATTTCGCTGAGGGGGCGGGAATTGCCGAGATACCACCCCTGTGCGTAATCGATGCCCATTTTCTGCAGGGTATCAAAGGCGGTTTCTGTTTCGACAAACTCGGCAATGGTCTGCATGTGTAGCAGTTTACAGGTGCGATTGATGGAGTCGACCATAAGCTGATCCATCGGATTGTCATGTATGTCGCGAATAAAGCTACCGTCGATCTTGACGTAGTTAACCGGTAGATTTTTCAGATAGGAGAAGGAGCTGAATCCGGTGCCAAAATCGTCAAGGGCGAAGTTCGCACCATATTTACGTGCGGTCTGAATCAGTTTTCTTGCCGCCTCCAGGTTGGTGATTGCGGCGCTCTCACTTAGTTCAAAGCAGACGCGCGAGGTGTCGATGGTACTGCCTTTGAGCGTCTCTTCCAGAAACTTGACAAAGGTCGAGTCGTTGAGTGATTGCCCAGAAATGTTGATGGTAAAGAGCAGGTTATTCTTTTCGATACTTTGCTGTTCGCTGGCAAAGGAGCGGAAGGCCTCGCTTATCACCCAGCGGTCGATCTGTGGCATCAGGTTGTAGCGCTCTGCTGCCGGGATGAATGCCATTGGCGGAATACAGTTTTCACCATCTTCCTGCATGCGCAGAAGGAGCTCATGCTGGTGGCCAGAGCCACTGTTCTGTAACGATTGAATCGGCTCGGCATGTAGACAGAAGTGACCATTCTCCAGAGCCTGTTCGATGCGCTGGCTCCACTGTATCTCTTCGTTGGGAGGCACAAATCCCTCAGAGGAGAGTGAAAAGACCTTAATGCAGTTTCGTCCCAGATCTTTGGCCATGTAGCAGGCGGAGTCGGCATAGCGAAGGATGTCGTAGAGGGTTCCCGAGTCAGCACTAATCGGAACGATTCCGATACTGACTCCGATCTCAAAGGGTTTGCCATCCCAGGTAAAGCGGTGTTCCTTGACGGTCAGGCGCAGCGTGTCGGCGATGGTTTCGGCAACATCAAGGGGACAATTTTCCAGTAACACACCAAACTCATCACCGCCGAGACGAGCCAGAACATCGGCGGCACGCAGTTCATCGCGGAGATGGTTGGCGAGCTGTTTGAGTAGTTCGTCTCCGGCCAGGTGGCCGCAGGTGTCGTTGACGATCTTGAACTGATCGAGGTCGAGGTAACAGAGCGCATGGGTAGTGCCCTGCTTGCGGGCATTATCAACAGCCTGTTGCAACAGCCGTTCAAACTCCCGGCGGTTGATAAGACCGGTCAGTGCATCGTGACTGGCATGGAACTGAAGTTGATCGTTCAGAGAGTGAAGCTCGGTAACATCATGCAGTACGGTGATCGAGCCATATAGCTCACCCTGCTCAAGGATCGGGGCAACGGTGTACTGAATAATGTGCTCTCTGCCTGTGCGGTTGACCAACAACATAGGGCGGGCAGAGTGGACGGTTCGAGCACTGTGAAGCGTCTCATCGATAGGGTTTATATTGCTAACGCTACGATCCTCATTCTGTAGCGTGATGAGTGTCATGAG
>Ga0224501_10000348_pt1 | contig 39492 bp, 31 predicted proteins | sample SF_Oct11_sed_USG_4_FD_169105 | JGI IMG/M metagenome (GOLD analysis project Ga0224501, IMG submission 169105) | Sediment microbial communities from San Francisco Bay, California, United States - SF_Oct11_sed_USGS_8_1 | ecosystem: Environmental > Aquatic > Marine > Sediment | place: USA... | reverse complement strand
AGCAATGCCCGCGTCATCACGCCAACCGGTGTCTTCTCCACGAATCGATCGAAGATCTCGGCCATCAACATACCCTCTGGCTACGAGAGGCGGATCCGAGACGACAACTTTTCTACAATGAATTCAATACGTTGCCACCTTGAAAGGGCTGGGTTCGCTGACCTATCGCGATGCTCGCCTGAATGACTTCGACACGATCTGCTGCGTGGAGGTGATCGAGCACATCGAGCTGGAGCGGTTGCCCGCGTTCGAGCGGGTTGTGTTTGAGTTTGCGGCGCCGCCCACGGTGATCGTTACCACGCCCAACATCGAGTACAACGTGCGCTTCGAGGGGCTCCAGGCGGGCAAGCTACGTCATGGCGATCACCGCTTCGAATGGAGCCGCGAGCGATTCGCCTCCTGGGCACGCGGGATTGCAGTCGCCCACGGCTACGCGGTGGAGCTTTCGCCCATCGGGCCCGTGGATGCAGACGTCGGTGCGCCGACCCAGATGTCGGTGTTCTCCAAGTGAAGCTGGCGGTTCCCGAACTTTCGTTGATCGCGCTCGTCGGTGCCTCCGGTAGCGGCAAGAGCACCTTCGCGGGCAGGCATTTCAAGGAGACCGAAGTGTTGTCGTCTGACTACGCACGCGGGCTTGTCTCCGATGACGAAAATGATATGGAGGCGACCAAGGACGCCTTCGACGTCCTGTACTACATCGCGCGCAAGCGTCTGGAGCGCGGCCTTTTGACCGTGATCGACGCGACCAATGTGCAGCGCGAGGCACGGCAGCCGATCGTGAGCCTGGCCCGGGAGTTGGATGTCCTGCCGGTCGCGATCGTTCTGAATCCGCCGCGGGAGGTCTGCGAGGAGCGAACGAAGGCGCGCCCGGACCGCGACTTCGGCTTGCACGTGGTCCGCAAGCATTGCCAGGATCTGAAGCGAAGTCTCAAGAGCCTCAAGCGCGAGGGTTTTCGCCGCATTCATGTGCTCGATTCTGTCGAGGAGATCGACGGGGCGGAGATCCTGCGCGAGCCGCTCTGGAATAACCGCAAGCACGAGCAGGGGCCCTTCGATGTGATCGGCGACGTGCACGGCTGCGCCGATGAGCTCGAGGAGTTGCTTTCCGAGCTTGGCTACATCCGCGAGGACGCTGGCGTACATCGGCACCCCGAGGCCCGACGCGTCGTTTTCGTGGGTGATCTGGCGGACCGCGGGCCGGGCGTCACGCGCGTGCTGCGCACGGCGATGGACATGGTCAAGGCGGGTAGCGCCTTGTGCATCATTGGAAACCACGAGGCCAAGCTTCTGCGCAAGCTTCGTGGCAAGAACGTACGCCTCACCCACGGTCTGGCCCAGTCCGTGGAGCAACTCGAGGCCGAGTCAGAAGCGTTTCGTGCTGAGGTTCTCGGCTTTCTCGATGGCCTCATCAGCCACTTTGTCTTCGACGAGGGCAGGCTCGTCGTCGCCCATGCGGGGTTGAAGGAGACCTACCAGGGGCGCGCTTCGGCTCGAGTGCGAGAGTTCGCCCTGTACGGCGACACCAGCGGCGAGACGGACGAATATGGGCTGCCCGTACGCCACGACTGGGCGTCGGAGTACCGCGGCAAGGCGCTGGTCGTGTACGGTCACACGCCGGTTGTGGAGGCCACGTGGGTCAACCGCACGATCTGCATCGATACGGGGTGCGTCTTCGGCGGCGCCTTGAGTGCCCTGCGGTACCCCGAGCGCGAACTGCTGTCGGTCCCCGCCAAGAGGATGTACTACGAGCCGATCAAGCCGCTGCGCGCACAGGGTGAGCAGCCAGCGCCGCTCGAGCCGCGCCCGTACGGCGATCTGCTCGACATCGAGGACGTATGCGGCAAGCGAGTCGTCGTCACCCGTGACTCCCGCGCGGTGAGGATTCGCGAGGAACATGCCGCGGCTGCTCTTGAGGTGATGAGCCGCTTCGCGGTCGATCCGCGCTGGCTGATCTACCTTCCACCGACCATGTCCCCGACCTCGACGGTCAAGGACGGACCCCTCCTCGAGCATCCCGGCGAGGCGTTCGAGTATTACCGCAGCCAGGGCGTGTCCGAGGTCGTGTGCGAGGAGAAGCACATGGGCTCGCGCGCGGTCGTCGTTGTCACTCGCAATGCGGCAGTGGCCCAGGCGCGCTTTGGTTCGGCGGATGGTCGGATCGGCGTCGTGTACACGCGCACGGGACGCCCTTTCTTCTCCGACGCTCTGCTCGAAGCCGAGCTGCTGTCACACACGGCGGAGGCCATCGGGAAGGTCGGTCTGTGGGATGAATTGAAAGCCGATTGGCTGTGCTTGGACGCCGAATTCATGCCCTGGCCTGCGAAGGCCCAGGAGCTGCTTCGCACGCAGTACGCAGCCGTCGGTTCCGCATCCCGAGCGTCCTTGGCCGATGCCGTGGCTATGCTGGAGCGCACTGCGCGCCGCGATGCGGCCGCGGATGACCTGTTGATGCGCTACCGCGAAAAGCTCGAGATGGCGAAGTCCTTCACCGCAGCCTATCGGCAGTACTGCTGGCCAGTGGCATCGCTGTCGGACTTCAAGCTTGCGCCCTTTCATCTGCTCGCCGCCGGGGGGTGCGTGTTCGTGGACCGTGACCACGTCTGGCACATGGAGAAGCTGGCGCGCTTGGCGGTGGTCGACCCGGAGCTATTCCGCGCCACGCCCTTCAAGACCATCGACGTCAACAGCCCCGACAGCCAGGCCGAGGGCACCGCTTGGTGGCAACAGCTGACCTCCGAGGGGGGCGAGGGCATGGTGGTCAAGCCGCGCCAGTTCGTCGTCCGCGGCAAGCGCGGCCTCGTCCAGCCTGCGGTCAAGTGCCGGGGCCCCGAGTACCTGCGCATCATCTACGGCCCGGAATACACCGCGCCCGAGAACCTGGAACGTCTGCGCGCCCGCGGCCTCGGTCGCAAGCGCGCCCTGGCGTTGCAGGAGTTCGCGCTCGGCCTTGAAGGCCTTCAGCGCTTTGTGGAGGGCGAACAGCTGCATCGGGTGCACGAATGCGTCTTTGGGGTGCTTGCGCTGGAGAGTGAGCCGGTGGACCCGCGGCTGTAGGGTCACATGGCAGGAGCAGGCAGCAGATGAGAGCGATGCCTTGCTCTCCCGGTCAGGTGATGATGGTCTTGGCTCGCCGGTAGTGGTGCCCGTGCGTGACGGACACCATGCGACCCGATTGCGGTAGCCTCGGCCAGCATGCACGAGCCCTCCCGACTGCCGTGGGTCGCACGCCTCGTCGGCGCCGTCGGCGAGCGCATCATCTACGCTCTGATACGGCTTTTCGGTTGCGTCGTCCGGCTGCAGGATGCGCCTTGGCTCGCGGGGCCGATCGGGAGTGACTACATCGGTGACCGACCCTACGCCGAGTTGGCCCAGCGCGAAGGGCTCGAGGTGATCCGGGACTCCCGCGAGGGCGGTCTGCTCTCGAGTCTCGAGGTATTGCGGGGCCCGGACTTCGATCCGGCCTGCGTCGATGACCGCGTGCGAGACTTCTACGAGAACACTGCGCGCTATGAGCTGGATGCGCGCGCCCGCAGTTTTTTGCCTCTCAATGTGGGAGTGTGGCTGCTGGTCACGACGATCAGCCGCCGGGTCAATCAACTCACTTTTCCCGTCGATGCGCTGGAGTCCGCCGCCGCCATGAAGAGCGAGATCGTGTTGCTGCGGGATGGCGGGGGAAGGACGCGCTACACGGGCTGGTCACGGCGGCACACCGATGGTGAACGGGTGATCTACACGGGCTTTTACATGACCGACCGGATTCCCGGCTGTCGGTCTCCCGTCGTCAAGGCGGTCTTCCCGATGCCTGGCGGAAATGCGACCGTTTTTCTTCGGCCCGCGGTCAATGGGCAGGGGCAGCTCGAGCTGCTGTCCCAGGGCACGCGCTTCGGTGATCCCGGATTCTACCGCCTGGACAAGCTCGACGAGGATACCGTGCGGGTTTGGCGTGTCCGCACTTTGGTGGAGTATCTGCGCGTGTTCGTGGATCCGGACGGTGAGCTTCGCTGTGAGCACGAGGTCCGGTTCTGGGGCCTTCCGGTGCTGACCCTTCACTACCATCTCAGGCGTTGCTGAGAGTTTTCGCGGTGGGAACGATCGCTCTGCGGCCTTCCCACTGCCCGTGCTCCGAGAGCGGCCGGAACCGCAGGGTGGTGAACTCAAAGTGAAAGTCCTTGCGGTTTCTTTCGAGCATCGCTTCGGCGTGACGCCGGGGCTGGGGCACGTCGCTGTGCCCCTGAACCATGTCGAGCATGTCGCGTTTCGACCTCCAGATGGTGAAGGTCGAGACCGTCCGAGGCAGTCGCATCGCCGCCATGGCCAGGGTCGCACCGGGGTGGTCGCGCACGAGTGCCTCCACCGGCCTGCCCCAGTGGATGAAGCGAGGCACTTGAAGGATCCGCATGCGGGCGACCGTGACCGCAACCACAGGGTCCGACGGCCCGAGTCCATCGACCGCTTCGGCAAACCCGTCCAGCGCCTCGAGATGGCCCCATCGGCGCACGAGTTCCAATCGCTCGTGCCATCCCCCGGCCAAGACGCGGCCCAAGGGTGTGCTGGCCAGGAACCGGTCGAGCGCGGCCTCGTCTTCCCAGACCGCGAACATCGCCGGGCGTCGAAGCTGAAGTCGGGCGGGCGACAGCACCGGCGCACCGAGCGTCATTCGGGTCATGCACTCGGCGTGGCGCAAGCCGGGCACCACCGCTGGGCGCGGCGGCCGCCATAGCATTCGTGCCGTAGTCGAGATTCGCGTCTCCGCCAGGTGAAAGCTGAAAACCGCCACAGATCTGTAGATAGGGTCCCAGAAACGAAAAAGCCAGGTAGGGCACCGCGGTGCGCCTGCGGCGGGGCGGGCTATCCCTCGCCCACCTCGAGTACGCCCGGCCCCGACTTCAGTGATCGTGGCGGTGATGCAGGTCGGGGCGGTGCGGGTGGGTGTGCTCTACGGGCGCGTGGGTGTGCTCGTGGGAGTGCCATTCGGCAGGCGCGGTGCCTTCGGCGTGTTCGTGGTCATGGTGGCCGTCGTCGTGGCGGTGCAGGTGCTGGTGGGTGACCTCGTGGTGCCGGTGGCTGTGGGTGTGGTGTTCGCGATGCCAAAGCCAGATGGCGATGGCCATCAACGCTGCGGCCGCAGCTTCCACTGGCCGCATCGCTTCGCCGAGCACGAGCCACGAGAGCCCCAGTCCCCAGGCCGGCGCGGTGGAGAAGATGAGTTGGGAGCGGGTGGCGCCGAGGTGCTGGGCACCGGCGATGTAGAGCAGCAGCGACACTCCGTAGCCGAGCGCACCGACGCCGAGTCCGGCTGCCACCGCCGCGCCCGGGGTCGAACCCGGTTCCAGCCAATGACCCAGGGTTAGGTTTACGCTTCCCGCTGCGATGCCCTTCGCAAAAGTTACCTGTGCGGGGCTGAAGCGGTCGATGATCGAGGTGAGGTTGTTGTCGAGACCCCAGGCGATGCACGCGAGGCCGACCCATGTCACGGCCGCAAGCCCGCCGCCGGTGCCGGGTGAGAGCAGCGCGCTTGCGGCGACGACCAGTGCGACGGCGCCCCAGGTTCGCGGGCCCGGGTGCTCGCGGAAAAACATGCCGGCCAGCAGCGCGGTCGCCACGGTCTCCAGGTTGAGCCAGAGGGATACCGAGGCCGCAGGCGCGACCGAGAGTCCCCGTAGCAGGAGCACTGGACCGAGGATGCCCCCGAACAGGACTGCGCCCGCCAACGACAGCATGTTGCTTCGGCCCGCGCTACGAAGTGCCAAGGCGCCACGCAGGGCCCAGGGCGCCACGGCCAGTGCGGCGCCCAGGTAGAGGATGCCCGAGAGGCGAAGCGGTCCAAAGACTTGCAGCAGCGCCTTGGACGCGGGCGTCGAGGCGCCGAAGAATGCGGCCGCCAGGATGCACCACAGGATGGGGCCGCCGTCGCGCGGGGGGCCTTGCTTTGCACTCATGGGATGGTGGTCTCCGTGGGCCTGGACGTGCCGCCCCCGCGGGCGATGAGAGCGGGTACCACGACCATGTTGAGCAGGGTCGAGGACGTGAGGCCGGTCAGGATGACGAGGGCCATCGGCGCCTGGATCTCGCTGCCTGGTTGGTCGAGAGCCAAAGCCAGCGGGAATAGCCCCAGGCCGACGGTCACGGCGGTCATCGGGATGGGAGATGGGCGCTCGCGGGCGCTCTGGGCCACCGCCTCGATTCGCTCCACGCCCTGCAGCTCCAGGTCCCGTGTTCGCACCGCCAGCAGGATGCCGTTGCGTGTGGCGATGCCGAACAGCGTGATGAAGCCGATGATGCTGGCGATCGAGAGCACTCCGCCTCCCAGAAAGACCCCGACCACGCCTCCGGCAAGGGACAGGGCTGGCGCGTAGGGAAGGTACTCGTATCTGATTGCTGAGAAGAAAGTCGAGTCCACCGTAACAGCCGACCAGCTACAGTGGCCATAGTGCTTGCCGACCTCCACCCATAGTGCACCCGGCGACGGCGCGCGACTTTCTTCTCAGCAATCGAACCTTTGGGTCTTGACTTGGGTGTTGCAGCCAAGGCCCAGAGATAGAAGAGCCGTGCCCGGGAGGAGGGCGAGCGTGTGCAGATTCCGGTTGAACTCGATTACCGACTCCGGGCCAAGCCGGCGCAGTTCCCGCCAGTTTCCCGCGGGAGCGTCTTCCCACGAGGACCTCGGGGCATCAAAGCTCTCCCGGATCGCAGCCTGAAGTCACGGGAAGGGGAATCCGGTCCGGGGTGCTCGGTGCTTGGCGACACGAGCCCCCCGAACCCAACGATCTGCGCTACCGTTTGCCCGCCCTGCAACCGGAGGAAGCCATGGCCACCCGCAAAAAGCGAACGAAGCGCGACATCGAGAAAAACTACCCACGCCGCCAATTCATCGCCAAGCTGCGCCGCCTCGCGGACTGTCTCGAGCGCGGTGAGCGCCTGCGCATTCAAGTGGCCGGCGAGCGCGTCTCGGTGCCTCCGGACGCGGTCATCAACATCGAGCACGAGCGAGGCTCGAGCGAAGAGGAGATCGAGTTCCAGCTGAAGTGGACCCTCGACTGAGGGCCGCCAGGGGGCGGCTCGACGCAGCTGAACTGATCGCGCCGGCGTGCCCGCGGTAGCGTCCGCGACCGAGCCGACGACATGATGCACCTGGTTTTTCGCTGCCCGGAGCCGATCACCGAGGACACCGCGAGGCGCGTTGCCGCAGCCCTCTTGGACGCCGGCGCGGTGCACCCACAGGCCCTCGACTCGTTTCCGGAGTGTGCACCCGGACGATGTCTACTGCCCCTGCAGGTCCACACCGATCGCTTCTCCGAAGCGCGCCGCGTGCTGCTCGACGAGCTCGGGGCCGAGATCCTGTGGAGCCACGAGGGAGCGGAGGGTGCTGAGGTCGGTGACGACCACGAGGCGCGCTTCATCGGCTCCCCACCGCCGACCACGACCGAGACCCCCTTCCCAGTCGATGGCTACCCGGCGATTCTCGACGACTTCGACTACAACGACTTTGGCTTCGAGCTGCGCTTCGAGAGTGCCCTCGACGACGACGAGCAATCCCTCCTGAGTAGCTCCCACTCGCGGTGGCTAGAGGCCTACGAAAGCGATTCGAGCACGTGCTACCGCAACACCGGTTGCGAGATCGCGGATGATCGGCGCTCGGCCTTTTTCTGGGTGGACCGCTTCAACTACCCGGGCACGGTGGCTCAGGTGGTGCACCACGCGCTCTGGATCGCGCGACAGGTCGGCACGATTCTCCCCGTCAAGCGCGTCATCTTTCGCCCGCCGGACATGGACACGAAGTTTGGCCGCCTGGGCATGCCGGTTCTGGAACTCGAACCCGGCCGCAGCCTGTGGCAATCCGGCGCCCAGCGACCCGGCTGGGGCCTGCTGAACGCGGCCGTCTTGATCTCGCTGCTGACCCACCTGATCTCGGAGATGCCCACGCGCATGCGGGTGCGCGACGCGATCTACGTGCTCTTCCCCTGGACGATCTACTACGTCAGTCGCCAGTGGCTGCGGCCCAGGCCGTGGGCGCGTCGTTGGCTGCTTTCGACCAGCGGGTTGGCGGTCGTCTCCGCGACGGCCTACGCAGCGATGCTCTCCGGCGTCGGTGCCGACCCGACCATGGGCAGGGAGGCTGCCATCGCTCACCTCGAGCAGCTCGGTTACGCGTCCATGTACACCGGCTACGCCACCCTCGCTTGCCTCTTCGGCTTCGGCCACCAATACATCGCCGCCGGCAGCCCCGGAGCCGGGAACACCGACGACAGCGACAACTGAGTCTCCACCGCGTCGCGTGACGCGCGCGAAGGGGTCTGGAACGCGCTCTGAGCACCTCGGGTCGGGCAAGGTGATCAACTCCGCGGTCCGGCGCGGATCTGCCATTCTGTGAAGCGCCAGGATTTCGCCAACAGTTCAGCGGAAATGACACCGCCGAGGTCGGGCGTCCTGATTGGCCCGCAGAATCCCGAACGAGCGTGCGGCTCAAGATTGCGGGGACGGACCTCTCGGAGCGCGTTCCAGACGCTAAAAGGGTGCCGATGTTACCCGTCGGGCCCGCGCTGAAGTCGCTACGCCGCGACCACCTTGCCCAACTTGCCGCCCGGCGCCGAGACGATCAGCTTCACCAGCTCCTCGGTGATGCGCGGCTCCAGGCCTTCGGTGTGGCCCTTGTTCAGGCGCACGACGTCGGCGATGACGCGGCCGTCGCGGGCACCCGGGTAGATGTAGAGTTCTGCCGTTCCGGGGCCTGGCTCGAAGCCCCAGCCCTTGGTGGAGCGGCCGGCGCGCGTGGTGTCGTAGACCTGTCCGGCTTCTTCGTCGACGATGTCAGGCTGTCGTACGCGCGCGCCGGCGGCGTACTTTTCAGCCCAGGGGGAGGCTTCCGGAAGCTTGACGATTTCGTGCTCGCCGGTGGCGAAGATGAAGGAGAAGTCGGCTTCGGGCACGCTGGCCACGCCAGGGCGCGCTCCGCCTTCGCGGATGCGTGGACGACTCGGAGGGGCCTGGCCATCTTTGGCAGGTGGGAAGAAGGACTTGGGAAGTTCGATACCGCCGATGCGGCCGCCGGAGAGGCTGAGCCAACCGTCGACGCGCTCGGCGAAGTAGTCGGTTCGGAGCAGCCGGTTGCTGGTCATGCCGCCCTGGGAGTGGCCCACCAGCCAAAAGGATGCGATGCGCTCGGCACCAAACTTGGCGACGACCTGCTCGACGATGTTCTGCAGGTGCTCGTCGTCGGCTTCGTCGACCCACCTGGCAAAGGGCTTGCGCGTGGCGGCCGAGGGAGTCGCGACCACCAGGCGATAGCGGTCCTTGTAGTCGATGGCCGGGAAGTACTTCCGCTGCCAGACGCCGTGGGAGCCGCCGCCGTGTAGGTTCAGTAGAAAGACAACCCGTTCGTCCGGCTTCAGGTCTTCGGGATACTCGAGGAAGAACTTGCGCCCGGTTTTTTCGTCCACTGCGGTTTGGGGTTCCATGGTCGCCTCCGCGGGGGACTATGGCCGGTGTTCGGGGCGGTGATCAAGCACGGCGAATTCGCACCCGTGAAACGTCCTCAGACGCCGTCCGAGGCCAGCGAACGAATCACGAGTTCGAGCCCTTCGACGACGCGGGCGAGGCGCTCGTAGTCGAGCTTGTCCGGGGTGTCTTCGGGCTCGTGGTAGTGGGGATAGCGGAAGGGGGCGGTGTCGGTGACCATGAGCGCCGGGTAGCCCTGCTGCCAGAAGGACCAGTGGTCGGACCAGCCGACGCCGGGGAGCGAGTCGGGGAGGGCGGCGCCCTCCGACGGGAAGGGCGTCTGTTTGCGGAAGCTCAACAACACGCGTCGCACGAGCTCACCCGAGTTCAGGTCGCCCACGAAGGCGATGAAGTTGCCCGTCTCCGGATAGGCCGCCCGCAGAGGTCCCGGGTACTTTTGGCTTCCGGCGCGCTCTTCGAATGCGTGAGGCAGCCACCAGAAGACCGAGCAGGGCGCCCGCGTAGCTGCCGATGTGGATGCCCCAGACCGTGAGAAACGCGCTTGGGTCGGTCACGCCCGGGCGGTGGAGCGCGCTGGTATCGAACTCGGAGTCGAGTAGGTTGGGACCCAGCCATGCACCGATAAACGCGAACAACAGGGAAGCCGCAAGGGGCCACGTCAGCGCTCTGACAAGGCTTGCGTAACCCAGCCGTCGTCGCTCAACTTGCGGGTTGTTCATCCGCAGCAGGGCACAACCGATGACGAGACCCGCGCTCCAGCCAGCGCGCGTGGCGAGCCAGGCGACGTCGGGCCAGAAGCCCCGGGCTGCGCTTTCGAGTCCCTTGCCGATTGCGAAGTAGTCCGGGCTCAAGCCATGGGTGCACAGGTCGTGGAGCAGGGCGTAGCCGGCGCCAACAAGACCCGAGCCGAAGAGGAAGCCGTATTCGCGGATCTTGTCGCTGCCCCGCCCGCGCCTGTGCTCGTAGAGGGCGATGCCGGCGAGCAGGCCCACGCCGAGCCCGAGGCGTGGCAGGAAGGTCGCGTCGTCCATGGGTGCACGACTACGCACGAGCCGTGCCAGTCATCCACATCGGCACGCACGGCCCCTGGGGGCGCTGTCGGCAGTGCGCTTGGTCACGATGGCACGCCCATGCCGGTCAAAACGCCAGGATGGCAGGGCGAACAATCGCTACAACGAAGTGTCGAAGCCGCTGGCCTTGTCGCAGAGGCCATCCCCTTCGGTGATCGGCGAGCTGCCGTCGTCGTTGAGCATGGCGTTCCAGGCGCCGGTGCCGCCGATCTTGGCGTCGGGGGGAACCAGGGCGTTGGGCAGGGGCATTTCGGTTGGCTCCCAGTCACCCATGATGAAGGCGTCGCTGGCGGTGTCGTAGCGGGCGCCGACGGTTCCTTCCATGCGATAGAGGGTCCCGAAGACGTCGTAGCAGGCGTTGAGCAGCTGGCCGCGGAACTCGCCCGTGCGACAGTCGAGCTCGCCGGCCAGTTCCATCTCGAAGCGCGCGCCGACGCCGCCCATGGTCGTGTCCATGGTTGCGTCTGCGTTGGGAAGGGCCCAACCGCGCAGCTTGCCGCCCTTGATCTCGAAGCCCGCGCAAAACTTTGCTTCCGTGCATTCCCGTTCGGTGCGCTCGAGCCAGAACTCCATGCCGGGCTGGCCGCTGATCTCGCCGGTCGCGAAGGGAACGGCGACGGTGCCGTTGCCCCAGGCCTGGGTGAAGTACTCGCCGTCGAGCTGGCCGAGGTAGTGGCCCGGCGCGCAGTCGTTGCCGCCGGGGTTGAGCTCGACCATGGGCGCAGGCGCTGCCGTGCCGGCCGCGGCATTGCCGAAGTCTGCCGGAGCTGAGGCCTCGGCGGCTGAGTTGGTGGCGGCGGCTGTGCCATCTGCCGCTGGGGCCACTTCGGTGACACCCGTGGCCGGTCTGCGGATGCTCGCGGCGTTCACCTCGGAGGAGCAGGACGAAAGCGCGCCGAGCAATGCCAGGAGCGCAATGCGCCCGAAAGCCTTGGGGAGGTGCTCGAGACTGCTGTGACTGCGCACGGGCCGCCGCATCGCCCGGCCGAAGTGTCGAGGTAGCACGAGAATGGCTCAATCTCGTGCACTCCCGGGCGCCACCGTCGATCCCCAACTCGATGACCATCGTAGGACACATCGCGGTAAGAAGAAAGCTAGAAAATTCAGGGGCTTGGCGCTACGCCAGGGACTGCTCGGGAGGTGCTGCGATGGCTGAAATGGTTGCCACGGATGCCGGTGATGTGCGTGGGGTGCGAACGGACGGGGGCGTGCGCTATCACGCCATTCCCTATGCCGCGCCACCGATGGGTAGGCGGCGCTTCCTGCCTCCTGAGCCCCACCCTGGCTGGGCGGGGGTACTGGATGCCACCCGTGCCGGTCCAGCTCCAGCGCAACGACCGGGTCTGTTGCCGGAAGGATCGCTGAACGAGGATTGTCTGCGCCTGACGGTGACAACGCCCGCGCTCGATTCTGCGCGCCGACCGGTGCTGGTCTGGTTACCGATCGGCGGATTCACCATGGGCGGTGCCGACATGCGACCCTATGTCACCGGGCGCCTCGCCGTGCTCGGTGACGTGGTGGTGGTGATGGTCGATTCACGTCTGGGGGCCCTCGGGTATCTGGATCTGTCGCGATCCGGCGGCGATGCGTGGGGTGCGGCGTCAAACCTTGGGTTACGGGACATGGTGCTGGCGCTCGGCTGGGTGAAGCGCAACATCGAGCGCTTCGGAGGCGACCCCGACAACGTCACGATTGGAGGGCAGTCCGCCGCGGCGACGGCCGTGCACTCGCTATGCTCGATGCCGTCGGCGGGGGGGCTGTTTCACCGGGCGATCCAGCACAGCAGCGGTCACGGCGCCTATTACGGGAGCGCCGATGCGGCGGACGCCATCGCCAGCGCCATGCTTTCCGAGCTCGGCATCGCGCCCGAGCAGAGTCGGCGGTTGCAGGAGGTTCCCCTGTCCGCCCTGTACGATGCCCATCCTCGGGCGCTCCGGCGATCCGTTCGTTCCCATGGTCCCATGGCGACCTTCTGTCCCGTGGTCGACGGCGATGTGGTTCCTCAGCTTCCGCTGAATGCCATCGACCAAGGCTGCATGGCGACCGTCCCGTTGCTCGCGGGGGTGAACCTGGACGAGGCGATCCCCTTCACCGCCCGTCGCGAGCCTCCGCTTTCATCTGGCGAACTCGAACGACGAGTGGCAAGCATTCTCGGCAGGCATCGCGACCGCGCCCACAGCATCATCGAGACCTATCGACGTGACGCTTCACGCCGGAGCGACACCGACGTCTGGATCGCCATCGCGACCGACTATCACAATCGCGTGCCGCTGATTCGCCTGGCCGAGGCTCACAGTCGCCACAGCGCGGGGACACGCATGTTCCTGATGGCCTGGCGCTGCCCCGAAACCGCCGCGGCCCATCACGGCCTGGAGTTGCCGCTGCTCTTTGGCTGCCCGGAACAGGCCAGCGCTGCGCCGGAGGCTCGTGGCGTCTCCGAGCAGATCATCGCTGCCTGGTCATCGTTCATGCGCGGCGAAGCGGCCGCAGTTGGTTTGCCTTGGCCTGCCTACGATGCCGAGCGGCGCGCGACCCTGCGGGTTGGGGTCGAGGCGACGATTGACGATGCGCCGCTGGAGCCCGAGCGTGCTGTTTGGCAGGGCCTGGATCAGGCCTGGTCGGATTTTGCCCACGGGCGTTGAGTGCGGCTTGCCCGTGCTCAGAGCTTTGCCGCGAGTTCCACGATACGAGGCGGGTCGGGTTCGTCGTCGAAGTAGGCCTTTTCCTCGAGCGTGCCGCGCATGTCCACGCCTCGTACTGCGACCTTGTCGCTGTCGGGGTAGATGCAGACTTCCTGGGGGTCGAAGGCGCCGATGGCGAGGTAGACCAGGTCTTGTGCGTGGGGGTTGTAGATCTGGTGGGCGACTTGGGTTCCGGCCGGACAGGAGATGCAGTCGCCGGCGCGAATCGCGCGTAGGTCATCGTCGTAGCGCAGGACACCGCGACCCGAGAGCACGAAGAAGACCTCGTCTTCCTGTAGATGCGAGTGGAAGGGGCATACGCTGCGGCCCTTGGGTACGCGCATGTGGTTGACGCCGAGGCTGCCTCCGCGGGCTCCTACGTCGGCGACAACAGCGCGCGGATGCGTCGCATTCCCGCACCGCAGCTCTGCTCCTTGACGATCCGAAAGCGACCCAGCTCCGAAGTGCGCTCCACATGCGGGCCGGCGCAGATCTCCAGCGATAGGTCTCCGATCCCATAGACGCTGACTTCACCATCGTAGCGGTCGTCGAAGAGGCCCGTGGCGCCCCGGGCCTTGGCGGCTTCGGAGGTGCTCACTTCTCGGTACACCGGGAGATCGCGGTCGATGGCTTGCTGCACCCAGGCTTCCACTGCGCTCCGCTCTTCGCTGGTCAACGCCCCGCCATGGCTGAAGTCGAAGCGCAGGCGGTCGGCCGAGATGTTGGAGCCGCGCTGTTCGACGTGCGCTCCGAGGACGGCCCGCAGGGCCGCGTGCAGGAGATGGGTTGCCGTGTGGTAGCGCACGCTCTGCCGGCTGTCGTCTGCCAGGCCGCTCTTGGCCGCAATGCTGCGGGAGCGCTCGCGGTGCTCCGCGAAGCAGCGCTCGAACGCCGTCACGTCGACCTCAACACCGTGCTCGCCGGCCATCTCCACGGTCAGCTCCAGCGGGAAGCCGTAGGTATCATAGAGGCGAAATGCCTCGGCGCCGCTGAGGCGTTCGGTGCCCGCGTTCCGCTCGAGCAACTGCGCGAGAAGTCGGCTGCCGCGGTCGAGGGTTCGTTCGAAGCGCTCTCGCTCTTCACGCAGGCTCTCGAGAATCCTCGCGCGACGCAGCTGCAGCTCCGGGTAGGCGCTCGCGTAGTGCTCGACCACCACGCTGGCGCCGGCTTCCCAGGCGCTGGGCTCGAGCGCAAGGATGCGGCAGTAGCGCACGGCGCGACGGATCAGCCGACGCAGCACGTATCCGGCTCCGGTGTTGGCCGGCTCGGGGCCGTTCGGGTCGCCGAGGATGAAGACCGCCGTTCTGAGGTGGTCGATGCAGATGCGCAGGGCGCGCAGCTCGCGTTCGCTGAGTTCGTCGTGTCGTTTGCCCAGGTCGGAGAGCAGATGTTCGGCGATGGCCCGCAGCCCCTGGACTTCGTAGACGCTTCCCGCGTCGCAAAGGACGGCAGCCACGCGCTCGAGACCCATGCCGGTGTCGATGTTGTGCCTGCGGAGTTCGTGCAGTGCGCCGGCGCTGCGCTCGTAGGACATGAAGACGTTGTTCCAGATCTCCACGAAGCGCCTACAATTGCAAAGTCCTGGCGCGCAGCGAGGGGCGCCGCAGGGCTCGCCCGTGGTGTCGTAGAAGATTTCCGTGTCGGGCCCGCAGGGACCCTCGGTACCGGCCGCCCAGAAGTTGTCTTCCATGCCCAGGTAGACGATGCGCTCGGGAGCGACGCCAAGCTCCAGCCAGGTGCGCGCGGCCTGCTCGTCCCGTGGTAGCTCGCCATCTCCGGCGAAGACGCTGACCCACAGTCGTTCGTCGGGAATGGCAAGCCACTCGAGGGATGTGAGTAGCTCGTGACTCCAGCGTATCGATTGTTCCTTGCCGTAGTCATCCAGGGACCAGTTGCCGAGCATCTCGAAGAAGGTCAGATGGGTTCTGTCGCCCACCAGGTCGATGTCGCTCGTGCGAATGCATTTCTGCACGTTTGCCAGGCGCCTGCCCGCGGCGTGGGGCTGTCCGCGCAGGTAGGGCACCAGCGGGTGCATGCCCGCGGTGGTGAACAGCACGCTGGGATCCCCGTCCGGTAGCAGCGAAGCGCCTGGGATGATGGCGTGGCCCCGCTGCTCGAAGAAACGCAGGTACATGGTTCGAAGCTGATCGATTTCCAGTGTCTTTCCCATCTCGCCCTCCAAAACGAAAAACGCCCTCCCGGGGGACCGGAAGGGCGCATCGCGCGTTTGGCTCCGGTCGTCGCCTACAGGTGTCCAGCAGCGGCAGCTGCAGCCAGGGCTGCGGCGGCGCTCACGGCGAGGGCGACGGAGTTCGAAACCGGATGGACCATGGGTTGACTCTGACGTGCGCCAGGCCCGCAGTCAAGTCAGGGCTCTGCGGGCGCCTCACCCGCAGCCAGGCGCTCGAGCCGTGCGATGCGCTCCGGTTCCGATTCGACCAGCCAGGCTTGCGTGGAGAGCATGGCGTGGGCTCTCGCGAAGTGCTCGCGATGGCCGTCCTTGCCCAGGGCGAGCAGGTTTTCTCCGAGTTCTTCGTAGAGGTAGCCGCTGGGCTCGAGCCCGGCCTCGGCGTAGGCCGTTTGCAGCTGCTCCAGCATCTGCAGCGCTTCTTCGCTGCGACCCAGGGCGCGCAGTCCGCGGGCCACGGTCCAGCGCGCGATCAGGGTGGACTTCAAGTCGTCCTGGGTTTCGCGGAAGCGCAGGGCCTTTTCGAAGAGTTCGAGGGCCTTGTCGTAGTCCTTTTTGTCGAAGTAGGTCCAGCCGATGTTGTTGTAGAGCGAACCGAGCCACTTCTTGGCGCCCTGCTGCTCGCTCTGCTCGGCGTAGTCCAGGGCCTTCAGGCTCCACTGCAGGGCCAGGTCGGGCTCTTTCAGCTCGACGATGCCGAGCATGTGGGCCGCGTCGACCGCGAGACGGTCGAGCTTGGCTTCGCGTCCGAGGTCCCAGGCCTGCAAGAACTGGGCGCGGGCTTCGTCGCGGCGCTTGGCGGAGTTGTAGAGTCGCCCGCGTTCGAGCAGGAGGCGCATGCGTGCACGCGTTTCTTCTTCGCGCACTTCGGCCGCGACCGCGTCGAGCTCGGCGTGGCCCTCGTCGAAGCGGTCCTGCAGGCCCATGGCGCGCGCCACCTGGGTCCGCAGCTCCAGCCTGTGCTCGTGTTCGGCTGCGGGGGCCTGCGCGAGCGCGGCCTTGAACGCGGCCTCGCTGCCGGCCGCGTCCCCGAAGTTCCAGATCCCGTCGATGTCCGCCATCGGCTCCCCCTTCGTTTCGGTGCTTGCAGGTGCTGTGGTTGCGACGGGGTCGGTTGTCGTCTTTGCGGTGGCAGCCGGCGCAGCGCCCGCACAAGCCATCAGCCAGGCCCCTGTGGCCAAGCCGGCTACCGCCCATCGCCATCGCATGGCCGCGAGGCTACCAGTGCGCATGAGGTTGGCGCAAAAGGGGCGGCACCTGCCCGCGGGGCGCTTATGTGGAAGACGTGCTCCGCAAGCTCCGATGGCGTTGGCTGCGCCGTTTCCGGCGTCGCCGCATCGACCGGCCGCTGCCCGTGCTGGGCCGACGGCGTCTGCTGCTGCAGGGCCTGGCCATGGTCGTCGGCGGCAGTGCGCTGATGGCGCGGCTGTGGGCCAGCGCGCGCAGCCGGCTGCCCTCGCCCTGGCGTACGCCCGTGCGGCCTCCGACCGCTGGCGACGACGACGGGCGCTTCGTCGCCGCCTGCATCCGCTGCGGGCTGTGTGGCACCGTGTGCGAAAACGGCTGCATCCGCTACTTCGGCCTCGACGAGCCGCGCTGGGGCGCGCTGTCACCCTACCTGGATGTGCGCGAGCGCTCCTGCACCCTCTGCATGCGCTGCACCCAGGTCTGCCCCACGGGGGCGCTCTCGCCGGTCGAGGCCGAACTCGAGGTGGTCAAGCGTGAGGTGCGCATGGGGCTCGCGGTGGTGGACGAGGCGCGCTGCATCTCCTACCTGGGCCGCATTTGTGGCTACTGCCACGACGCCTGCCCGCTGCCGGGCGAAGCGATTCGCCTGGTGCCCAAGGCCAAGCCGCTGGTGTTGACGGAGGGTTGTGTGGGCTGCGGCCGCTGCGTGGAACTCTGCCCACAGCAGCCGACGGCCATCGACATCTGGCGCGAGGGCGATTTGGCAGCCGCGCCAAAGGCCACCGAGCCCCAAGGGAGGCGCTCGTGAGTCAACGGCAGGAGGGGCCGACCACGGCGCCTGGGGGCTTGGTGCCCGGGGCTGGCTATCGTTGGCTTCGGCGCCTGGTCCAGAGTGCGGCGCTCCTTGCGGTGATCTTCGCGCCACTGCTGGGGGGCTGGCAGCGCGTGAACCGGGCCGATATGGCGGTCTGGGATGCGGGCGGCTTCGACCTGTGGCTGGAGCTGCGCTCCGAATTGCCCGTGGGTGAAACGGCCGCAACCGCCCACGAGATGAACCTGCTGAAGGGGGGCGGCATCGCCCACGAGTACTTTGGCATCGCCGCGATGGACCCCCTGGCCGGCGCCCTCGCGCTGATGGGCGGAAGTTTTGATTCGCGGGCCTATCTGGCTTGGCTGTTGCCGATCGCCCTGGCACTGATCGCAGGTCGCGCCTTCTGCGGTTGGCTGTGTCCTTTCGGAACGCTTTCGCGCTGGTTGGATGCGGCGCTTTCGCTATTGCCCTTCCATCACCGCATCGCCCTGCCGCGGCAGAGGCTCCTGCGCTTCGTCCTGGTGCTCGCGGCCGCGGTGGCCGGTGTCCTCGGCTTTCACATGCTGCTCTACCTGCTGTTGCCGTACCTGCTCCTGCAGCATGCGGTCTACGCCGGTTGGCTTCTGGGGGGGCTGAGCGCGGCGCTCTCGCTCCTGGCCGGGCTCCTGGTCGCCGGCGTGTTCTTCGGGCCCACCACCTACTGCGCGACCCTGTGCCCGACGGGTGCGGCGCTTTCGCTCTTCGGCAGGCTGCGCTGGTTGAAGCTGACGCTCTCCGAACCGAAGAGCTGCGGCAGGAGCTGCAGCCTGTGCAGCCGCGCCTGTTGGTTGCAACTGGCGCCGGCCGGGGGCGACCCGGGCCCGGACTGCGACCTCTGCGCTCGCTGTGTGACGGCCTGTCCGCGCACCAACTTGGTCATTAGCGGTCGCGCGCCACGCCGGCGTTTACCGGTGGTGGCCACGGCCGCGGTGCTCGGGCTGGCTTCCACGGCGAAGGTCGCCGAGGCCGACGCCGACACCAAACCGCGGCTCTTGGTCGACGCCGAAGAGCGTCACGGGCGCACGACCGTGGCGGTCTCGGTGATGGACCTGAGCGGCGTGGAGCTCGTGGACTTGACCGGGGAGGGGCGTGGTGTCGAACTCGGAGTTTATCTCGCCCGGGAGCGTGCCGAGCTCGGGTCGAGCGAGTCCGAGGAACCCGGGCGTGAGGTCTACAAAGGTCCGCTCGCACTCGAGGTGGTGCACGGTGGGCAGGGCGTCAAGCTCGACTTCGACGGCGCCAACAGCCCGCGCTCGACTCAGGGCAAGGCGATCTACCAGCGCAAGATCGACCTGGTGCTTGCGCCCGGTGACAGCGTGCGCGTCATGCCCGTGGCCGGTTGGCTCGACGCCGGCGCGCGCTTCGAGGTGGCTCCAAGCGGTACAGGTTCCGGGTTCCTTTCGGGGTTCGGGTACTTCGTCGCGGGGTTCTTCTTCTTTGGCGGCTTGCTGTCGCTGTCCTTGATCAGTCCCGGGCGGGGTCGCGGATGACCAGCGTCGGCACCGAGCAGGTGCCATCACGCACGGTGAAGACGCGGGTGCCGCGCTTGTTGCCATCGCGGATCTCGCTCACCGACAGACCTGCGGCGGCAAGCCGGGCGTGGGCCCCGTCGATGTCGCGCACGCGGTAGGCCAGGCCGTAGAAGCGGTCGCGGTCGGCATCGTGCGCACCCGTCCTGGCCTCCGGCCCCGGTCGCGCCGGCACCACTTCGACGGTGACGCCGCCGATGCGGAAGAAGAGCATGCGCGTGCCGCCTAACTGGCGGTCGAGGGCCAGGCGAATGCCCAGGGCTTCGCCGTAGAGGGCCACCGCGGCGTCGGGCTCGGCCGTGCGGATCACCACATGGTCGATGGCTTCGACCGCATCCACCGCCGGTTCTTGCGTCGGCAAGAGGGCTTTGAAATTCGGGCGCTCCACCGCGAGCAGGCTCAGGCCGCGCGTGTCACGTGGGCTCAGCTCCACGCTGCGGTAGCGCCGGATGCTCCCGTCCTGGCCCTGCGCTTCGCCCTCCTCGGGGGGAGCCGCCCGCAGCCCCCGGGCGCGCAGCTCGCTACGGCAGCGAGCGGCGTCTTCGGTGCCGAAGGCCAGGGCGTACAGCCCTTCGCCGGCCTGGTCGAGCAGGGCGCGCAGGCCCGCCGAGCGCTCGTCGTCCTCGGCGCCCGGGCCTACCAGCTCGAGCAGGCCGTTCTTGAAGCCGAAGAGCGTCGCCTCGGTACCCAGCTCCGGGTGGCGGCCGCGCCAGCTCGGTTCCAGGCCGAGCAGCCGCTGGTAGTGCTCGCTGGCTTGCGCGACGTCGCGCACAATGACGGTGGCGTGGTCGAAGTGGCTGAGGATCGGGGGCTGGCTGTCGTCCATGGCGCGGACACTACCGATGACGGCGCGCCTGGGAAAGGCTCGGTGTCGGGACTGCCGGGCTCGTCTCCGGAGGTGGCAGCGCGACGCCGAGCCCAGCGGGCTGATGGGCCTTCCCGTGGTCGACGATGGCGCGCATTTGCAGCAGGCCTCGGCATACTTTCGCTGGGCCGCGGCGGTCGTGGGGTTCGGCCTGTTGCTGCGGGAGTCGGAGCATCGAGGCGCTGCGACCCTCGACAGCGTGATGCAGCTGGCCCGGGGCGCCATCGGTCGCGACGCCCACGGCGACCGCGAGCCGATGCTCGGCCTGATGCGCACAGCCGGCGCCCTCGGCGTGGGTTCGAGGGGCTCAGTCTCGACGGCGGCGGGCATCGAAGTTGCGTCGCGCCCGCTCTACGCGCGTGGCTCCAGTGGAGCGTCGAGAAGGGTCGCTTCGTTCTGCATCAAGAGCATCTGATGGTTGCCCGCGCCCGGCGGCACCATGGGCCGCACGTGATCGTGGGCTTCGATGGGGGCGTGAATCAGGCAGGGGCCCGGTTGTCGCAGGGCGTTGGCCAGTTGGTCCTGCCCGCTGGCGCCTGCTTCGAGTCGCATCGCGGGCAGGCCAAATGCTTTTGCCAGAGCGACGAAGTCGGTGGGCCGCTCGAAGCGCGCGGCGCTCGGACGATCGTCGTAGAAGAGGGCCTGCTGCTGGCGCACCAGGCCCAAATGGCCATTGTCGAGTACCAGGATTTTGACTGGGAGTTGTAGTTCGGCAAGCGTCGCCAGTTCCTGCACATTGATCAGAAGCGAGCCGTCGCCGCTGATGCACAGCACGGGAGCGTCAGCTGCCATCGCCGCACCGATGGCGGCGGGCAGGCCGAAGCCCATGGTTCCGAGTCCTCCCGACGTCAGCAGGCTGCGCGGACGCTCGAAGGCGAAGTGTTGGGCCACCCACATCTGATGTTGGCCAACGTCGGTGGTCACGATCCGCTCCGCAGGCCACATGGCTCCCAGCCTGGCGATGAGGCTCGGTCCGCATGTCAGGTCGCGGCGCGGCGGTGGCGGCATGGGTCGCTCGGCCTTGAGCTGCGCCAGCCGCGCGAGCCAGCGGGGCCGCTGGCGGCGCGGAGCGTGGGCTGCCAGCCACTCAAGCGCCGCCGGCGCGTCGCCCAACAACGGCAACTCCGGGAGCCGCAGCTTTCCCAGCTCGCGGGGATCGATGTCCACGTGGGCGATGGCGGCGTCGGGGCAAAACTCCGAGAGCTTGCCCGTGGCCCGGTCGTCGAAGCGCACGCCGAGGGCGATCACGAGGTCGGCCTCGCGGAGCAGCAGGTTGGTGTAGGGAGCGCCGTGCATTCCGAGCATGCCGAGGCTGAGCTCGTGGCGCGGCGATAGCAGCCCCAGCCCGAGCAGGGTGCTGGCGACGGGCATGGGCGCTCGCGCGAGCAGCGCTGAAAGCGCGCGCTGGCCTCGCTCGGAGTTGAGACCACCGCCGATCATGAGCAGCGGTCGCACGGCGCCATCCATGCGCGCGCACAATGCTTCGAGGCCCGCGGCCTCCGGCGCCTTGCGCGGCTGGGCGCGGCCGGCCCCGGGCCAGCGCTCGAACTCGACGCGCTCCTGCTGCACGTCCTTGGGAATGTCGAGCCACACCGCGCCGGGTCGCCCGCCCTCGGCGATCGCGAAAGCCTGGGGCACGACTTCGAGTAGCTGCCGGGCCGAGCGCACCTGGACACAGTGCTTGACGCTGCTTCGGCACAGGGAGGGGGTATCGATTTCCTGAAACGCGTCGGTGCCGAGAAGCGCCTGCGGCACCTGGCCGGTGATGGCGACGAGGGGCACCGAATCCCGTTGGGCGTCGGCGACCGAGGTCAGCAGATTGGTGGCGCCGGGGCCGGAGGTGGCCAGGCAGACCCCGGCGCGCCCGGTCACTCGCGCATAACCCTGGGCCATGAAGCCCGCGGCCTGCTCGTGACGCACCAGCACGTGGTCCAGGCCCAGGCGCGCGATGGCGTCGTAGAGGGGCAGGGCGGCCCCTCCCGGCATGCCGGCGATCCAGGGCACGCCCTGGCGTTGCAATAACTCGATGACGATTTCCGCTCCGCTTCTTTCCATCTCCAGGCCTCGCTGTCCGGCTGTCCTGGGACGCGGTCGGCGGGATGGGCTGAGCTGAACGGAGTCGAGCAGGTCCCGCCGGTGACGCGCCGGCAGGACTCTGTGGTTGAGAAGGGCCTGCCTAGGGCGCGTCGACGACTACGACTACGACCGTGAGTACAACGGTGGGCAGCGCGACGGGTACCAGGCTCAGGCCGAGGTTCAACATGGAATGACTACCGTGGCACAGCTGCGGGGGGTGTCAAGGGGCCGAGCACATCTAGGCGATCCAGCAGATGGGCTCGTACTCGACTTGCAGCCCGGCGTAGCTCGGATAGCGGTAGTCGGCCAGTAGCTCGAGGATGCAGGCTTGCTTGGCGGCCCAGTCCTCGACATCAGCGTCGGCCGGTTGCACCGAGACCGCCCTCCCGTCGTGGTCGAAGCAAAACTGTAGCGCAACGGAACGCCCAACGCAGGGGTAACAGTTCAGGAGGTCCAAGAGTGGCGGAGCCGCGGCGTTTACGGGGCCCTCGTCGGCCCCCGCATCAAACTCCGGCGGCTCGCAGACTCCAACCCGAACCACACCGGCGCCGAGCGGCAGGCGCCCGCTGTCGTTCGCCAGGGCGGCGTCGATGGTCGAGGGGGCTTCGCTGGCGGCGTCCATGGCGAGCTGCGAAGGGGGTATGGCTGCCTTCATGCCGCCATCGCGGAGATCATTGCGCCCGTGGTCATCCCAGCAGGCTGCCATCGCCATCGAAAGCGCCACCCCGGCCAGCAACTGCCCGCGTCGGTGGGCGTGCACTGGCCGCCGAGCCCGCTCCGACAGGGCACGTTCGAGGCGCGCCATCAGGCCATCGCATTCGGCGATCAACTGACGGTCGAACGCGCGCACGCGCGGCCGCTCGCGCTGCAGCAGGGCATCCACAGCCGCGTCGGAATCGGCGGCGGCCGAAAGCCCCGCGCGCAGCAGCTGCATCTGGTTGACGTTCCAGCGCGCACTCAGCGTCGCGTAGGCGTCGCGCGCGAAGTCGCTGGGCACGTCGGAATCGAGGCGAGAGGCGATGCCGGCGTTGTAGCCGAGGTCGTAGAGCGCCATCGGAACCGAGCGCTCCGCAAGGCGCGTGGGCAGACCCGCAAGCAGGCGCGCAAGTCGGCCCGTGCGCGCGTCCTCGAAGCGGTAGCGTCGCCACAGGAAGCCGCCTTCGAGCAAGCCGCGGGCTTCGGCGCGGCGCGTGATGCGGGTGCCGGGCCGGGCGTCGATGGGCAAGAGGTGCACCGGTGCGTGGGCGATGCGACCGAGCGCCTCGACTTCATCGACGATGCGCTCGAAACGATGGGTGGGACCCACCAGGAGGTTATTGCAGACTGCGTAGACGCCGCGCTGCCAGAGGGCAGCCAGCGCTCGCTCGCCGGCATCCGCGCTGGTCGAGCGCCCGAGGGTGCGCAGCTGGCCGGGGCTGGTGGCATCGATGCCCACGTAGGCCCGCACCAGGCCGAGATCGACCAGGGCCGCGGCCACGGCGTCGTCGATCACGTCGGCGCGCAGCTGCATCGACAGGGCGATGGGGCCGACGCCGCGAATGCGCAGGGCCTTGCCGAGCTGCCTGATCCAGGTCTCGGCCGCTCCGGGATCCAGGGGCAGGAGGTTATCGTCCATCAGGTTGAAAACGCGCGCGCCGGCGTCGTAGTGGCCGGCGATGGTCAACGCGATGGCATCGCTGTCCGAGCGCAGATGGCGGACGTAGTCGGCTTCCGTCCCGCCCTGGCGCGCCTGCTCCCGCGCCAGCTGGGTCGCGCCGGCCACGCAGCAGTAGGCGCATTGGGCGTCACAACCACGAGATAAGACCAGGTCCACCGCGGTGTGGCCGAGGTGTTCGCCGCCCTCGCCCGGGCCCGGTGTAAGCAGCGGTGCGCCGATATCGGCGGGGGCGCCCGCGTAGATCCTGCCGTCCCGGGCCCGCGCGATCAGCCCGGGTACTTCGGCGATGCGTCGCGGGTCATCGAGCAGTTCGGGATCGCTGCCGATGGCTGAAAGGGCCCGTTCGCCAGCGAAGCGAACCACGGCGTCGATGGCGGGACTCGCCGCGAGCACTTGTTCGGCTGCAAGCGTGGAAACGTGTCCGCCGCAGACGATACGGCCGCGGTAGCCCCGCCGGCGCAGCAGCTGGGCGAGCGTGAGCGAGGGCAGGGCCGCGGCGCTCGCTTGGATCGAGATGCCCAGGACCCGCGGCGGTTGCGCGCGCACCCTCTGGCACACGGCGTCCAGGTCGCCGAAGCCAGCGAAGCTGACGCGCTCGTAGCCAAGTCCGGCCCGCGCCAACGCCGACTCCAGGACGGCGAGCGAGTGGTTTGGCACCCCCGGCAGCGACAGCCCTGCGAGCAGAACGTCCATGGGTACAGAGTAGGCCGGCTGACCGCTTCGAACAACCGGAGCGGTCAGCCGGCATACTCCGTGTCAGACCTCGGCGTGCATCCAGCGGTCGCGCCGGTACCACAGCCACAGGCCGGCATTTTCGAAGAGGATCGAGGCCGCCATGGCCCACCAGATGCCCTCGACGCCCGCGCCCAGGGGAATCGCCAGCGCATAGGCAAGCGGAAGCTTTATCAGCCAGTTGGAGGCGATCGCCAGTACCATCGGTGGCCGCGTGTCGCCGGCGCCGTTCATCACCGCGCTCCAGATCAGGGCGAAGGCGGTCGAGAGATTGGTCAGCAGCAGCAGCCGTATGAAAGTCTCGCCCAGGACCAGAACTTCGAGCGTGTTCTTTTCGAAGATGCCCACGATGTCGCGTGCCCAGATCCAGTAGGGCAGGGCGATGGCGATGGAGGTGAGCACTGACATGCGCGTGCTGCTGGCCACCAGGCGCCGGATGCCGTCCAGGTCTTTGCGGCCCAGGGACTGACCGGTGAGCGTCGAGACCGCCGTGATCAGCGCTCCCTGGTAGAGCCAGGTGGGCGAAAGCGAGCGCACGGTGATACCAAAGGCGGCCACGCCCGCCGGGCCGAAGGTGGCGATGACCTTGAGGAGAAACAGCGTGCTCAGCGGTCGCGTGAGCGCCGCCAGGCCGCGTGGAACGCCGATGCGCATCAGGCGACCCCAGGCGTCGGCGCCGTACCAGCGCAGCAGGTGGGGATGGGGAAAGCCCATGTCGCGGTCGCGATAGAGGCGCCACAGGGCGAGGGTGCCCAACACCTGGCAGATCAGCGAGGCGTAGGCGGCGCCCCCGACGCCCAGGGCTGGCAGGCCGCTCCAGCCGAAGATCAAGAAGGGATCGAGCACGCCGTTGAGCAGGTTGCTGGCCACGCCCACGTACATGGGCGTGCGCGTGTCGCCGGTGGCGGTGAAGATGGCCCCAAGCGCCATGCCGGGAAACATGGGGGCAAAGCCCGCCATCATCGGCCAGAGATAGGCCGTGCCGAGCTCGGTGACCTCGGCGGAGGCGTCGAAGATGGCCATGATCGGCTGCGCCGTGAGTACGCCGAGGGTCGCGACCACGATGCCCAGCAGGATGCTCAGGTGCACGGCCTGGGCGGAGATGCCTTCGGCGCCATCGGCCCCCTCGAGGCTGCCGGCACCCACGCGGCGCGAGATCATGGCCAGGGCGCCGGACTGGACGATAATGGTCAGCCCGAACATCGAGAACATGATGTTGCCGCAGAGGGACACGGCGGCGATGGCATTGGTGCCCAGGGCGCCGATCCAGTAGAGGTCGACCAGGGAAAAGAGGGTGTGGGCGCCCATGTTGACCATCACGGGCCAGCCCAGCTCCCAGATCGAGCGGTAGGCTCCCGGGTCGACGTACTGGCCGACCTCGGTACTGGCGGCGCGCGCTTCCACGGCGGCGGCATAGCACGGGCCCGGGCCGGGCGCCCGCAATTCCCGGGCGGCCCCTTGCGAACGGCGGCACTGACGCTACAACGGGCCCATGACGATTCAAATTGGTGACTCCATCCCTGACGTAAAGCTCAACGTGGTCGATGCCGGCGCGGTTTCCGAGGTCTCCATGGCCGAACTCTGCGCGGGCAAGAAGGTGGTGCTCTTCGGTCTACCGGGTGCGTTCACGCCCACCTGCTCGAGCAAGCATCTGCCCGGTTTCGTGGAGGCCGCCGGGCGGCTCAAGGCCGCTGGCGCCGATCTCATCTGCTGTCTCTCGGTCAACGACGCCATGGTGATGAAGGCCTGGGCCAAGGACCAAAGTGTGGACGACAGGGTGCTGATGCTTGCCGACGGAAGCGCGAACCTCACGCGGGCCCTGGGGCTCGAGGTCGACCTGACGGCAGTGCACATGGGCGTGCGTTCCCAGCGCTATTTGGCCATCCTCGATGATGGCGTGGTGAGCGTGTTGCAGGTCGAAAAGCCGCGCCAGTTCGAGGTCAGTAGCGCCGAAGCGGCCCTGGAGCGACTGCAGGCCAAGGAGTGATGATGAACAGAGAAGGGTTTTCCCGCGTGTCCCTTTCGACTCGTGCGGACGGCCCTGAGCCCATCGCTGAATGGGTCCGGGGATGAGAGCTGCCCATGCACAGCCCCGGTGCCGTCGCGCTCAAACACAGCCCCCCAAGGGGCCCTGCGCTCGATCCCACCCAGTCGGATGACCGACGCATTGACGCTGCGCACTGTGGCGGCAGCCTCGATCGAGGCCCCGGGTTCAGCTGTCGCCGACCACTTCGAGCAAAGGGCCGAGGAGGTTTGATCGAGGCGCCCTCGCTCGGGGTGATTGGAAACGCACAGCGCCCAGCGATGACGGCGCAGCGTCGTCAGCACGTCGGCAAGGCTCTGTACAGTCTTGTTCATGCATCGCCGGCCCCGCTGCCTCGGCAGGGGGTTGCGCCTGCGCGAATGGGGTGGCTGTGGGGGCTTCGCTGTGTCAGGCTCTCGGGCGAACTTGGCGCCGGGAGCGCTGACCATGGATCTCACATTCGTTGTACCGGCACTCGACGAAGAAAACTCCATCGGGGAGCTTTACCGTGAAATCGTGACGGCGGGCGATGCCGTGGTGAAGAGTTGGGAGTTACTCTTCGTGGACGACGGCAGCAGCGATGGGACCGCTCGCGTGATTCGTGAACTCGCAGAAGCTGACGATAGGGTCCGGCTGCTGCAGTTCAAGCGCAACTTCGGAAAGTCGGCGGCGTATTCGGCTGCGTTCAAGGAAGCCCGCGGCGAGCTGGTCGTGACCATGGATGCAGATCTCCAGGACGACCCCGCGGAGCTTCCGAAGCTCCTGGAAACCTTGCAGGATGGTCACGATCTCGTGATCGGGTGGAAGATGCGCCGCCTCGAGAACGAGCCGACCAAGACACTGCCCTCGCGGGTATTCAACCTGGTCAGCCGGATGCTCTTCGGCATCGCGTTCAAGGATCAGAACAGTGGCTACCGCATCATGCGGCGTCCGGTCGCAGCCGGCCTGGTCCTGCATGGTGACCACTACCGCTTCATTCCCCAGCTGGCCCATCTCGCGGGCTACCGAGTGGGACAGATCGGCGTGCTGCACCGAAAGCGTAAACACGGCCACAGCAAATACGGCGTGACCCGCTTCTGGACCGGGCTGCTAGACCTGCTCACGGTGCGCTTTCTAACGCGTTTCCGCGGTCGCCCTTTGCACTTTTTCGGTACCGTCGGGCTGATGCCGATCGTGCTGGGCATGGGGCTAGAGGTCTACGTGCTCGTGATGAAGGCACTGGGCGAGACATTCCAGGAACACATCGCCGCGCTCATCGTGGGCATCACCTTGATGCTCATCGGATTCCAATGCATCATCATCGGCTTGATCGGTGAAATGCTCTCCGCGCCCCCGACCGCACCCTACTTGATCTCCGAGAATCCGCCACCGAACCCACGCCGGATCGATCAAGAAGCCTGAGTTGGAACCTTGGCGATGAGTTCCGCGGTAGAACCCTCCACAAACTCGGTGAAGCACCAGACGGGAAATCCTGTCGTGCGGGCGCTGATCCGGCGCTTCTACGATCGCCTCGGCGAGCGGGTCACCGCCCTGCAGCCGCAAAGCGTGGTGGACGTGGGCTGTGGCGAGGGCTATGGGCTCGAGTACCTCGATGGGCGATTGCCCGCGATGGTGCGCGCCTGTGACCTCTCCGGGCGAGCGGTAGAGCTGGCACGAGCGCGACATCCCGGGCGTACGATCGAGGTAGCGGACATCGTCGATCTGCCCTACGAGGACGATTCCGCCGATCTCGTCATCTGCCTCGAGGTTCTCGAGCACCTTGAGGACCCGGCGCGTGGCCTGGCCGAACTCGCGCGGGTGGCCCGCCGCGACGTGTTGGTCTCGGTGCCGTGGGAGCCCTTTTTTCAACTCGGAAGTCTGTTGCGTGGCAACTACCTCCGAGGCTTGGGCAACCATCCGGAGCATCTGCAGCGCTGGTCGCAGGCTGGCTTTCGTTCCTTCATTGAGGGCACAGCACTCTTCGGGCAGGTCACGATTACACCGGCGTTCCCCTGGACCATCGCCCACGCCAGCCTTGGAACGCGATGACTTCGGGTGTCCGTCGCTTCAGTCGCTGGCCGCTTCTTCTTCTTCCCTGGCTCGGTTTGATCGTTGCCGTGGTGTTGCTGATGTCGTCGGTGGACCTGGCTGCCGCTGGCCGTCATATGTTGGCCGCCGACGGGGCGATGCTCGGCGGCGCCCTGCTGTGTCTGCCCTTCACGGTCTTGATCGCGGGCATCAAGGTGCAGCGGATCTTTGCGCTCGCTGATGTGCCGCTTTCGCTTCGTCGAGTTTGCTCGGCCGTGCTCGCGGCTGCCTCCCTGAACATGTTCGTTCCGGGGCGAGGCGGTGATCTGCTCAAGGCGGTCTTCCTGATGGATGACCGACGCTTGCTCCCCAAGACAATCGGGCTGGTTCTGGTAGAGCGCGCGCTGGATGTGGGTGCCCTCGGAATGTGGGCGCTGACCGCTGGCGCTTTCTTCGGCTACCGCCAGGCTGCTCTGCTGGGAGGCGCCACGGTCGCGGTGACGCTCCTCGGTATGGTCGCGCTTGGTGCGAGCCTGCGGTTGCCGCTGCTCGGGCGCAAGGCCGTGCTCGTCCGTGAGGCCTTGGGAGCCCTGCGTCGCGCACCGTTGGGGCTGGCGGTTTGCGGGTTCTTGGCGGCGGTGACCTGGGCCACCAATCTGCTGACCCTGTGGCTGTGCCTTGGCTGCGTGGGTGCCCATGCGACGATGGTCGATGTCGTGGCCGCCGGGCCGATCGCGATCCTGGCTGGTGCCTTGCCGGTCTCGGTCTCCGGGATCGGCACGCGGGACGTCGTGCTGGTCGCGATGCTGGTTTCTCGTGAGCTTGACGCGGAGCGCGTTGCTGCCGGAGCGCTGCTCTACACGCTGACCCAATCGGTCGGACTTCCGCTCGTCGGTTTATTTGCGCTGGGCCGGCAATCGCTGGCCGCATATCGGCGCCTGGCCGTCGCGCCGGCCCCCGAAGGGCACATGTCGGTTGGGGTGTCGCCTGTGTCGCCGACCCGTGATATCTAGCGCGCCATGCGCGGGCGGATCGCGTGGCTTCAAAGGATCGACCGGGTGGCTGTCGGGGCCGCTGCCACGATTTCGATGGCGGTGTGGCCGGTCCTGGGATCTATCGCCCTGGGGGCGGCCATCTGGGGCTGGATGAACCTCGACCGCCTGCCGGACGCCATGGGCAACAAGCTCAAGGGCTACGAGCAGGATGGAGCCCTGGTCAGCCTCGTCGCCGGGGTCGCCGTGGTGGCGGCGGGGCTCGGCCTGAGCGCGTGGGTGCTGCGCCTTCAACGGGGCCACTGGCACTGGGCGGAAGCGACCCGGCGTTGGTCGAAGCTCATGCCTATTTGCGTCAGCCTTCCGTTCGGGATCGGCCTGGCCCTGCCCGGCATAGAGAGCAAGCACGGCGTGCTCACGCTCGCGCTGATCTTGCTCGTCACGCTGCTGCTGTCGCCGATCTGGTCTCAGCTGCCAGACCGGCCGGCGGCTTTCAGCGGCAAGTCTCTGCGGTGGTTGGCTCCGGCCACCGTGCTCGTGTTGTGGGCCGCCTATGGAGCGTTCTTTTCTAGCTTCTCGGTGACCAATCACCACGCGCTGAATACGCGGGCATTTGATCTCGGCATCTACGACAACATCTTCTTCCAATCCAGCCACGGTCGGCCCCTGGATTGCACGTTGATCAAAGCGGGAAACCACCGCTCCGCGCATTTCGATCCGCTCCTCGTGTTGCTCAGCCCCCTCTATTACTTGTACCCGCGGGCGGAGATGCTGCTGGTACTGCAGTCGGTCTGGCTCGGCCACGGGGTCGTCCCGGCCTATCTGATCGGCCGCGACCGACTCGGAAGTCAGCTTGCGGGCTTGGTAACTGCCGCCGCCTATGCGCTGTCGCCAGCGCTGCACGGCGCCAACATGTACGACTTTCACTCGTTAAGCTTGAGCGCTCCCCTCTTGCTCTGGCTGCTCTACGCCCTGGAGAGAGAAGCGGTCTGGCACTACGCCCTTGCGCTGGTCGCGCTGCTCCTGTGCCGGGAAGACCTGCCGCTGCTGTTGTGCTTCGTGTCCGCCTACGCCATCGCCACCCGGCGACCCATGCTCGTGCGTCTGGGGTGGACCACGATCGTTTTCTCGCTCACGTACTTCGCCCTGGTCAAGGGTCTCATCATGACTGCCGGCAAGGAGGGCTACAGCTACAGCGATTATTACGCGGCGCTGGCCCCGAACGAAGACGGAGTCTCCGAGATCGTCGGCACGCTTCTGACCAATCCTGCATTCGTGGTCAAACACATGCTGCAGGAGCGCAAGTTGGTCTTTTTTGCTGTCATCCTGCTTCCCCTGATGGGGTTTCCGCTTTTTGCGCGACCGGGTCGCTTGATGCTCTTGTACGGCGCGCTCTTCTGTGGACTCGCAAGCCGCCCGGCGCTGTATTCGATCGGGTTTCAGTACGCCACGGTATTCTACCCTGTGGCCATCGCGTTGATGCCCGAAGGCATCCGCCAGCTCTCCACGTCGCCCTGGGTGGAGCGAATGCCGGGTGGGGTCCCGCGCTTCGTCCGCGTCGCCCTCGGATCGGTGCTCGTCGCAGCCGCACTGGCCTCCTGGAAGTTTGGTGGAGTGCTGGAAAACACGGTGTTTCGAGGAGGCTACCAGCGAGTCACCCGCACGCTGGATCAAAATCAGGCCGAGCGCTACGAGTGGCTCGAGAGGGTCATCGCGGGAATTCCGCCAGAGGCGCGCGTCAGCGTGGGCATGGTGACGGGAGCCCACGCATCCAGTCGTCGTTATGTCTTTGCCCAGTCGGACAATAAGGTTTCGGACTTTCTTCTGATCCACCTGAAGAGCCTCAAGGGCAAGCGGCTCGCGCTACTGAAGAAGCGCGTCAAGGCCGGTGCGCTGGTGAAAGTTCAGCGACGGGGAAAGTACGTGCTCTACAAAGTCGCCAGCGAGGACGGTCGGCCATTTTGACGCAGGCCGAACGCGTCCATCGTCTGGGCTGGCCCGGTGCACTTGTCGCAGGCTGGGCAGCGGCCGCGGTCGCCAACTCCGTGGTGATGGCATCGAATTTTCGCGGGGGGCTTTCCGCTAGTGCGCGGGCCCTGATGCACCTGCACGACCTGGGGCAGACTGTCGCGGCCGGCCTGATCGTGGGCGGCGCAGTCTGGTGTTGGCTGCGGCTGCGCGTGACGCCGAGGTGGCGCTGGCTTGCGACTCTGGTCTCGGTTGCGCTTGTCGGTGAGGTGATTCTGCGGGAAGATCTCGTGGGCATCGCCAGCCGCAAGGCCGGCAACTTGCTGGGAGGGGAACTGCTGCTGTGGTGCATGGCCTCAGCCGCAAGCCTGGCGGTGCTGGTGGGCGCCTGGCTGTCGCAGCGGGTGCTTGGCCGGGGCTGGCTGCGGCTGGTCCCGGTGGTGGTGGGCGCGCTGGTCGTGGTCCTAAACGATCGAATCCTGCGCGATGACTATCCGGCGGCCCATCTGCTGCTGCAGGTCACGGGCGCCTCACTGTGCGCTGCGGCACTGGTGGGGTTGCCCGCTCCGCCTCGGCCCCGGCTGACCCTGGCGGCCATCGGCGCACTTGCTGCGTTTGCTGTGCTGGTCGCGCCGGGGGATCACTTGAGCCTAGCCCTCGACCGACAGGGCGGCGCCGCGATGGCACCATATTTTGCGCGGGCGCGCCGCACGTTACAGGCGACTTCCGTCGGGCAGCACGGTGATGACCCGTGGTTTCGGTCGAGGGTTCGCAGCGTCCCGACTCCTCCCTCGACTTCCAAGCTGTCGTTCGAGCCGGGGCTTGTCGTCCTGCTTTTGACCATCGATGCTCTACGTGCCGATGTGCTCGAAGGGGACGTGCACGCGAAGCAGCTCCCGGAGTTGCTTTCGCTGCGAGACGAGTCCGCCTGGTTTCGCAACTGCCGGGCGCCAGGCTCACAGACCGTTTACACGCTGAGCGAGATGATGATGGGGACCTATTTCTCGCAGCAATATTGGACGCAGAAGCGCGCCCGCGGACGCCTGTGGCTCTGGCCCCACGAAGACCCGACACGGCGCTTCCCACAGGTTCTCTCCGATGCCGGGGTCGCGACAGTCAATATCACCGCCGCCCTTTGGATGGTCAATGACTACGGCGTTGTCCGTGGGTTCAGCGAAGAACACTACGTCGAGCCGCGTGGGAAAGGCGAAATATACGCGTTCGGCCGTGACCTGACGCCTCCGATCGTCGAGCGTCTCAAACGGCACGGCGATGGGGGACTCTTTCTCTTCGCGCACAACCTCGATGCTCACGCTCCCTACGACCGCGCTGGCAAGAAGGGGCGCCCCTTCGACCGCTACATGGCCGAGTTGTCGCTGGTGGACCGCGAGATCGGAAAGATTCGGGCGGCCGTGGAGCGGGCCGGGCTGCAAGACCGCACGGTGCTGATCGTGACGTCGGATCACGGCCAAGCGTTCGGTGAGCACGGCACGACCGAGCATGCCAAGACCCTGTATGACGAGTTGGTCCGCGTTCCGGTCCTCGTACACGGACCGGGGATCGCAGCGCGCACCGTCGACGAACCCGTTACGTTGATGGATCTCGGTCCCACGATCCTTGATCTCTTCGGACGGCCGACACCGGTTCACATGATGGGGGAGAGTTGGGTCCCTCTGCTTCAGGGTGAGGACCGCACGCTCACTCGGCCGATCGTCGCCGAAGGGCGGCTGAAGCGCTCGATGGTCTTTCGCGATGGGATCAAGGTAATCTTCGACCAGCGCACTGGACTCCGCGAGCTCTATGATCTCAATGCAGACCCGGGCGAACTCGACAACCTCGTCGAGAAGCTCGGACCGCAGGCTGAGATGCGGTTCGCACTGCTCAATCGCTTGTTCGAAGTGCATCGAATTCGGCGCCCCGGCTATGAGATCCCCTACCGGCGCTGAGATACCGGTCGGTAGTTATCCGGTGGCAACTCGGAGTGGGTGCCCGCCGCGGGCCAAGCGCGAACGTCACGACAGACTGCTTGGCACGCGCGGTCGCAGGCCGGAGCTCGGCGACGGTATCTACGGTCGAATCGAGGAGGTCGTCGCGCGCATCGAAGCGAGGGCTCGGCAGTCAGTATGGCGATGGGCTTGAACTGCGGCAGCGTGAATGTGAGCTGTTCAAAGTCATCCACCGGGACGGGATGCCCGATTTCCGGCCGATGGGCCAGCGCTGATGCGACCAATCAGCGCCACTCCGAGGTGATCGTCGCCACCCGCACACTGCCGCCGCTGAGCGCGACCGGGAAGCTCTTGGTATTACCCGCGCGTACGGTCAGCTTGGCCCGCACGGGTTTGGCTGCCGCTCCGGCCGGCCGGGTCGCCGCCGTCGGTGAGTAGGCGTCGCCGTCGGCGGTTTGCATGGAGCCGCTGACGTCGCGGTGGGTGACCTCCACGTGCAGTGTTCCGGAGAGGTCATTGACTGTGAGTTTTTCCTCGCCGGGCGCTTCGCGCACGGCCGCGACCCCGCTCCACAACGCCGACAGCCGCCGGCCGCGGCGGTCGACGAGCACGATGTCCAGCTCTTGGGAGGGGTCTTCCCAACTCAAGCTGATCTCCACGTTGGCGCTTGGGTGCAGGTAGGTGGGAGCTTGCTTGGGGAGGTGATTGCTGGCGATGTCGGCGAGCAGCTTGCGCAGCGGACCCTTGTCGCGCGCCGAGGCGAGCCCCTGCTCGAGCGCGGACTTGGCCGCAGCGGAGCGATCGGCAGTGAGCAGGCAGTGGGCCAACTCCAAGTGATGTCGCTCCTGGCGCCCATCGATACTCACCAGGGCGCGCCGGTGGGCGCAGGCGCGGGCGTGGTCGCCCAGACGCGCGTGTCCGTCGGCCGCGAGCTTCTGGTAGCGGGCCGAGAAGGGGCGCACCTCGACAGCGCTTGCGTAGGCGCGCATGGCGCGGCTGTCACCCTCCCGGTAGAGCGCGTCGGCGAAGGCGCGCAGGGCCTCGGGATGGTCGGGGTCGGCCTCGACCCAGGCGGCCGCGAGGCTGCGGGCTTCGGGGTGACCCAGGCGCAGGCCGGTGCGCACCAGTTCGGCGTGGGCGGCGCGCTGTCCGGGGTCGCGGTCGCGGGCGGCGACCAGCTCGGCCACGCGCGCCAGGTCCTTGTCGCTGGGCGGTCGCGCCGAGCGGGCGATGCGCGCCATGTGGCGAGGACGCGGACGTGGACGCCGCTGGAGAGGTCGCGGCGAATCTTCGAAGGGCATCTCGAGCACGCGACCGCGGCGCTCGGCTTTGGCTTCCAACTGCAGCGATGGAACGTCTGCGGGTTCGGCCTCGGCTGCGGCCTCGTCCGCGGCTTCAGCAGGGGTGGGGCTGCGCTCGGAGGCTGGCGCGGCCGCCGTCGGCCGCGGCGCTGCCGGCGGCCGGGGCTTCGCGGAAGCCCGGCGACTGGGTGCGCCTTGCGCGCGTGAAGCGCCTCCGTAGGGATTGCCGAGCTGGGCATCAATGCTCCGGCTTCGCAAGCCGCCACCGCTGGGCGTTCTGTGCGCCGGGCGCGCCGCGCTCTTCTTCATCTTCGGTGCCGCCGTCTTGTGCGGCGAGAGCGTTGTTTCTTCGGCGATATCCCGGACCTCCCCGATGGAGTCGTCCTCGTCTCCCAAGTCCTTGCGCCCCGCGAAGCTCGAACCCTTGGTGGCCAGCTCCAAGACCGCGTCGTCCAAGGCCCGCGTGTCGGCCGCGCTTTGCGCCCGGGTCTCGCCATCCCAACCCTCGCTCGTGGCAGCCTCCCGGGCCACGCCGAACTCGCGGTACATGGCGTCGTTTTCGAGCGCCAGTAGAGCGGTATGGCGCGAGATCACGGTGTAACGCTTGGATAACTCCACGATCTCGGCGCGCGCCCCGTCTCCGCGCGTGCGCTCGAGTCGATCGATTTCTTCGCGGGCCCAGGTGCGGGGCAGGTGGGCGTGGGGTGAGGGGTCGTCGCCGCGCTCGGCCGCGAGCGCGACGGCAAAGCGCGCGTCGACGCCGTCGCCGTGGATGCGCACTTCGCCGTCTACCGGATGGCGGAGCTTGCCGACCAGCAAGAGTTCATCGCCACTCCGCAGGCTGCCCAGCTCCCGCGGGTGCACGTCGTAGAGGCCCTCGGGCAGCTCGAGCGCCAGGCCCGTCACGGCCGGCAGCCGCGCGCGCAGGCTGAGCTGGCGCGCGATCTGGGCCGAGTGATCGGTGGGGTCGAGGCGCATGACGTCACCCTGACCGACTTCGGCCAGGGCGCGCAGGGCGTTGAGGTCGGAGCGGGCCCCCAGGGCCAGCGCTTCCACGCGCACGCCTTGGAGCGCAGGTTTGAGCGCCTGTGCGACTTCATTCGGGTCGAGAGGCCCCGCCGATGCGATGCCGTCGCCCAGGTAGACCACCACGGGTTCGGCGTCGGCTCGGGCCTTGTCCCTGAGGCGGGCGGCGGCCATGCTGACGGCATTGGCCACGTCGCTGGCGCCCATCAGGTCTTGTCCCTCGGTGAAACGCTTGACCTCGAGCGCGCCTTGGGTGCCGCCTGGGCGCATGCCGCCACCCAGCTCGTCGCAGGCCGTGTCGCAGGCCAGCAGCGTGAAGCGATCGCTCTCCTCCATGCGCTCGACCAGGGTCTGCACCGTGGTGGCGGCCATGGCCCACAGCTCGGGCGCAGTGCTATGGCTGCGGTCGAAGACAAAGGCATAGTCCACCGCGCGCCCCGGCTCGCGCGCCTGGCTGAGCTCCGGTCGCAGGGCCAGCAGGAAGTAGGCCTTGCCGTCTTTGCCGAGGAAGGTCTCCTGGTGCACGTGGCTTGCGCCGGAGCTTGCGCGCGGAATGTCGAAGCCCAGGTCGCTGGCGGGCGTGAACTCGCGGGCGTCGGCCTGCAGGAGTAGGGCGCCCTCGTCCATGCGATGGCGGGTTTCGAGCATGACCGAGCGCACACCCTCGAGCTCTTCGGTGCCGAGGCCGCGGCGATCGATGCGCGCCTCGAAGCGGAAGTTATCGATGGAGGTACCGCTGGCGCCGCTGGCGCTGCCGCCCATGGGATAACGGTAGCGCAGCACCTGGCTGTCGCCCTTGAGCACCTGCGTATAGGAAAGGCGGATCTTGCGCGCGCCCTTGGCCGGGATGGGAAAGATGCGCATCTTGAAAATGCTGCCCTGCTCCCACTCCAGCAGCGCCGGATCGCGCGGCACCGTGGCATCGACGATCTGCTGGAAGATGTGCTGGGCGCGCTTCTTCTCCAGCATCTCGGCGCGCATCCAGGTGTCGCCGACTAGTAACTCGAGGTTGGAGATGGAAGCGTCGGCGGGAAGTGGGAAGCGGTAGATGCCTTCGAGCACCTGCGAGGCCGAGTTGTAGAAGCTCTGCTCGACCCGGGTATGGGCGATGCGACCGGCCACCGAGACCTGAACCTCCTGGTCGGTGAGGCGCAGGGGTTGGAACTCGTAGCTGGAGCCGGCGGCGCGCGCCTTCAAGGAACCCACGCCGCGCGGCACTTCGAGTTGGGCTTGCCTGAGGTTATCGAAGGCCAGAGCCCAGTCGATCTCCTGGGCGACGGCCGCCGAGGTGCGGGGCCGGTGTGCGTCCGACAGCGGCGTATGCACCCACATGCCGGCGAGCAACTCGACACGGCGTCCGCCCCTATCGAGCTGTCCGCGGCCTTCGACGATGCTGTAGCTGCCTTCGTCGTCGTAGCGCTGCAGTCGCGAAAGGCCCGAGCTCAGCTGCAGGCTGTCCTTTCCAGCCCGCACGCGCAGCGGTTGGTCGGCACCCTTGAGGTCGACCACCACTTCGCCGCGTTCGAGGGCGATGGCGTTCGGGTCTTGACTCAGAGTGATTTCGGAGTCTTCGTTCAGGTCGAGCTGGATGCGGTTTGACAGGGCGATGCGGGCCAGGGTGCCCGCCGGCACCTGGATGCGGTCGCCGGCCTGGAGCTGTCCGCCGACGCCGAGAAAGGTCCCGGGCTCGAGGCGCGCGGCTTGCACGCCGCCGGCGCCGACGATCTTGACCACCTCGGCGATCACACCGCCACCGCCGCTGGCGGAGGCAGCAGGCTTTGACTCAGCGTCCTTGCAGGCCAAGGCCAGCAGCGACAGCAGCAGCAAGAAAAGTGGCTTCGAGGCGGTCCTGGTCATGATCCCTCCCGGCTGGGTCCTAGGATACGTGAAGAGGCAGACGTATCGGCCCGGCAAACGGTCTTCCCGGTCGATCGCGTTTGTCGCGAACGCATCGGAAGTGAGTGGATGTATGCCGCTTGCGACTCAGGCAAGCGCCGTCGACAGCGCGTCCAGGAGCCGTGAGGCATCGTCGTCGCAGTGCAGCAGGGCGCGCGCCTCGCGCCCGAGAAAGCCGGCATCGACCATGGCGTCGAGCATGGACAGAAGTGGCCCGTAGTAGCCGTGCACGTCGAGCAGGGCCACGGGCTTGTGGTGGAAGCCGAGCTGGGCCCAGGTGTAGACCTCGAAGAGTTCTTCGAGCGTGCCGATGCCTCCGGGCAGCGCCAGGAAGGCGTCAGCGAGCTGATTCATCAGCGCCTTGCGCTCATGCATGTCGGCCACCACATGCAGCTGGCTCAGGTCCTGGTGGGCCCACTCACGCTCGACCATGGCGCGCGGGATGACTCCGATGACTTCACCGCTGGCGCCGAGGGCCGCGTCGGCCATGGCCCCCATCAGGCCCACGCGTCCGGCGCCGAAGACCAGGCCGATGCCGCGGCGGGCGAGTTCGGCGCCGAGCTGGGCGGCCACGCGCACGAAGCTCGGGTCCTTTCCGGCGCTCGAGCCGGCGAATACGCAGATGCGTCCCATGCCGATCAATTACCGCCCCCCATCCGGTTTGGGCAATGTGGTGACCGGATGAGGGGCTTCAGGATGAGACGAGAGATGTACGAAAAGGTGCGAACGGGCAGTTCGTGTCAGGTGGTGGCACTGGTGGGAGTCGAACCCGCCTACTGCTCCGGCCTCGAGCTCGGTGGTTCTGTGCGGCGATCGCGTTCCTGGCTTGCCAGGGGCGACCGCGCTCACAAACCGCCGACATCGAGCACCGGATCCAGCGACCGATAGCGCCGACAGGTCCCGAGGTCTCGCGAAGCGAAACGGGCGGGAACCGAGAGGCGAGCCGCGCGTCGCCCTGAGCGACCCGGGCGGCTGCGAAGCTCGCCTCTCTTGCCCAGGAACTTCGGACGATTGGCGCGAGACTTTAGCCCTACTGATCCTCAACCGCGCCCGCTTCGATCCAGGCCCGGATGTCGGCGAGTTCCGCCTCGCTGAGCATGCCGGCCCCCGACAGCGGGTTGAGCGGCATACCGGCGCCCACGATCGACTCGTCGGCCACCAGCTTCAGCCACAGGTAGCTCTGCTCGGGCACGCCCGGCTCGATCAACTTCAGGTCGGGCAGCTGTGCCGAGCTCTCGAGCAGCCGCGCGTAGACGTCTTCGCCCTTGAGGTTCAGAGCTGCTTGCGGGGCCGGATCGGAGTGGCAGCCACCGCAGTTGAACTCCAGGATTTGCTTGATGCGCTGCGACCAGGTGACACCCGAACCCAGAAGATTTAGCTCTTCGGGCGCCGCCGAGTAGCTGCAGCCGGCGTAGTCGATGCTCGAGGCCATGTTGATGGCACTCGGATCGGCGGGCAGCCCTTCGATGAAGCAGAAGAGGGCGAGCATCTCGGCGATCGACAACGGTTGGTTGGCCAGCGGCATGCGCGAGCCCGGCACCTCTTCGTCGAACATGGTCCCGCGCAGGCGCGCCACCAGGTAGCTCTCCTCGGGGCGGCCGGCGGCGATCATCGCGACCGGATCGTCCTCGCGGGCGCCGAAGATGCCGTTGTGATTGGCGTCGCCCTGGACCACACCGACAGTCAGCAGTTCCTGAACCTGGGTGCTCTGGTAGTTGCGGACGCGGCCGAAGAGGTGGCTGCCGCCGTCGAGTTGCACGTAGCGGGTCTCGAAGCTGAAGTAGGGGAGGTCGGTGACCTTGCGGTCTTCGGTGACGAAGGTTCGGATCAGATGGACCGTGCCGTAGAAATCGTCGCGCTCGCTGTCGACCGCGTCGGCCAGGTAGAAATGCAGGCCGGGGGACTCGGCGTCGGGCGTGGCGCCGTCTTCGAGCTCGCCGGGGATGTACTCGAGCCAGCCGATTTCGACCTCGCGGCCGCCGTCGCCGACGCGCAACCGGTCACCGGGGCGTTCGCAGCGGTCGTAGATGCTCTCGGGGGT
>Ga0224501_10000347_pt1 | contig 39646 bp, 23 predicted proteins | sample SF_Oct11_sed_USG_4_FD_169105 | JGI IMG/M metagenome (GOLD analysis project Ga0224501, IMG submission 169105) | Sediment microbial communities from San Francisco Bay, California, United States - SF_Oct11_sed_USGS_8_1 | ecosystem: Environmental > Aquatic > Marine > Sediment | place: USA... | reverse complement strand
ATGCAATGCGGTAGTTTCACTGTACGTCTTTTGACTAAATCGGAGACTCGGTCTAGACAAAAGCTGGGAGTACGAATAACAAAACCTGGAGAGTTTTGGTCAAGATCATACCGGAGCTAACAATCCCAGATAAGGGGATTTTCTACACCAAAACCCAAAAATAGGTGAAGTAAATAACAGCGTGATTATTTGTCATATGAGTATTCAAGTGCATGATCATAGCATAGCTGACTAACTCACAAACAATTACTATCACTCAAGAGGCAGTCATCACCCACTAGTCATTCGGTGACTGACACTGCCAGTCGCCGTTACTGACTCACAGAGCGAGTGTGACTCACTCAGTCACTAGCCAGTGATTCACACCAAGTCTTGGGCAGTGTTCAGTAATGGGATGAGTTCGAAGGTGAAAACACTGCTTTTGCTATGTTTAGCTTGGTACTGTGCGGAGCAGTCGCCCGCCGACCCAGTGAGTAAGCCATGAGCAATAGGCCAATACCAATACAGTGATCACTGATAAGTTGTGCTTAAATTTTTCCCACTAAATGAATCATGAAAGACTAATCCCGTGCTGCACCATGCCCGTCATCCATCTGTTATATCCATGCGCTGCTCGGTGCGTGATTACAGGGTGGATCTCTAGATCCTCTAAAAACTTTATCAGCAAGTTGAGTTCATAAAGCAGGCGATTGTGAATCAAGGGGTTCAAAGGATCCAGCCCATTCTGAAAATCCCCCCACTTTTATTGAAAGAATTTTTCTATTACAGAACTATGTGAAAACCTGGCCTGGGTGTGTCTTGGAACACGGTAATAACATATGCTTAGACGCTACTAGCCTACAGAGCATCTAAAGGACAGCTATACTCCCTCGAATAAAGAATCTGGATTTTGCATTGCTGCTATTCTTTGACATCTCAATGCAAACCATGCTGTGAACAAGCCTCTGCTATCCATTGTGAAATAAATTTGTCTTTTTATTTATTATAAAGACACCAAGTCAACTTATTAAACAGCAGTTTGACAAGGAACATTGCAACCACAAGTAAAACCTGTTGCATAGAGCTATACATGTCATGCGCAGGATTTTGCAACTGTGAGCTGGCAAGTCCTTGAATAAATAGATTAGATTCAATTGATGAAGCTCGGCTCCAGTTCCAATAAGACAAATGTTGGTACTGTGTGCTACTTGCCTAAGGTTTCTTCTGGCAGGTTTGTCGAATATCAGTGGCGAGTACAGGCCCTTTAGCTTATACTTTAGTTTATCGTCTCTGAAAAAATAACACTTTCAAGGAGATGTGGGGTTAAAATAATTGTGATGTGAGACAATGATCAAAAATTTTCTGATCGCCCATATCGTTGTAGCTGAATCTCTGTGGATGAGCTCTCTGCATATTGCGCATTAAGGGTAGCCATCAAATCAATAAGTCTGAACCTGACTCCTCCAGCAATTATCTGACCTTCGATAACATCAGCGCAAAACTTCCTGAATACAGGTCTATCCTCACTAAAAAATTAATACATTTCACTAAACAAGGACAATTGTGACCAAAGCAAGCTATTGACCTTCAACGATTATAATATCCGGGTTGTAGATGTACCCCAGTTCCATGTCAATTGCAGATAGGTAAAGCTATCTGGTTATTTCACATGGTGATTATGTAGTAGTTACTATCTCGCCATTGAAGTCGAATGCCTAGGCAGGGTTAGTATACTGAAACCTGGGGTCAGGATCAGTCTACCAAAACATCCGCTAATGAAGCATGTGAAGCATGACCTACAAGACCGAACATATGGTTCAGGAGGTTGGAGGTCGGCCAACTCACTCGCCTTTTCACTCTTTGTGTGTCCTCCGTTTTACAACACGGAAATCAAGTATAGGATTTATAGCAGGACCTGTAATATTTCACTTTAATCGCAACACAATCTTCATTCCGTATCTGGAGTAATCTGTACCAAAACAAAAAGAGCCATGACACGGGGAGCTCAATCGCAACTCATCATGTCCTAAGGGCTAATACGAGTCGGACCATTCTCAAAATCATGCTGAAGCAATTAAAGTAGGCCGTGAAATCATTAAATGATGCCGCTTACCTCAAGACACTGTCTCAGCCTGTGAAAGTTATTCGGTCACACACTAGAGTATTTAGTTTTTTAGTTAGTATTAACTAACTTAGTTCCCCTAGTTCATACCAATGGTTCATCTTTGAGCTTGCTACTGAGTTACCAGTAGTTACTGGTCTGGTACATCTCACAGTGAAACAGCTGCAGTATCCATCTTCTGATAACCAACATATTATGTCAGCCCACTTACCGGTCGTTTTGTTGCCAATTTTAGTTTCTCAGTGTGGGTGATTTTTCGCAGACTTGCGTCGTGAATGTTTTAACCGATTTGTATGCCAGCTTGTTTTGGGTGGTTAGATGGGGTACTCTCTGGTTCTTTAGTAGTGAAAATCCATTGATTGATGCAACTAGTGATGGTTTCTAGCCGTTTAGAACAACAGTTTCCTTGATTACATTAACTCACATGATCACAAGCGTCATTAGCATTGGTCAAGAACCTTTCAATGTAAACAAGTGTCACGGAAATTTTATCTAGGGAGACCTAAATGGACGTGACGAAGTGACATTTTGAATTGGGAACAGGGTAATCTAACGAAACTTATCAATTTATGTAGGACTTGGATAGCGAAACGACTTTCATTTTCTAAAGCACTTTTGACTTTGTGGCCGATGGCCTATTACCCAAGGAACCCATCACACTGCCTACAGTGTAAAACTGGTGCTATTTCCATTACCAGCCATGCCAGCATCACCTATCGCAAGCAACTACCCCCTCAACGAACAATGGGCACCATTGGCAGTGTATGGCAAAAGAGCACCCCTTCGAAGGAAACTACGAGACCAGCCAAACGCTATGAAAACGAACAGTAGGAAATGCCAAACGGCGCACGCGCAGCCTTAGCTTGAGCCCGCGAGCTTTAGCCAATTGGTTCTAGTCCGTGACCTCCAACGCAGACTGTTGTTACCACCGGCTGCCAGTAGCAACGGTGCTGCATTCCTACAGCTATCAACGACCTCTAGCGGAGAAGGCCGCTGGCTGAATTTGCAAATTTAGCGCTCGCGAAGAATTTTTTACGCGAACATCGCAACAACCGATGACTGGCTCACACCGGTGTTGGACCTACTTCGAGCAATTAGGCACTAACGGCACACCAACTTAATGCCGCGATGCTTGGGATCTATCCGATCTCGAGCCGCCCCAGGTGTAGAGTAATCCGTTTTCCCAGCCACTCTATACAGCGGACATTGGGACACGCGCCGCTGTAGCCAGGTACGTTTTGCGAAAGACTTAGCATTGGCTGGTATTGGCACCCCTGTTGAACTAGACCCCTTCTCAGAAACTAACTACGTTACGTTTCCTTCGAAGAGGTGATGAATCATGATGGAAAAAAAAGCGAGTTTAGCAATGATTGATTCTGCAATGAGTAGGATCAATACAGCATGCAATGCATGTATACAGTTCTTTTTAATACATAATATATCCGCGAAGTGTATACCCCATCTATATTCCTGATGTTTTATTGTATTATGTTCAAAGGTGGTGGGAAGGGTAAAAAAGGAAAAGGCAAGAAGGGTAAAGGCGCACCCATGGAAGAGGATGATGAGGTGGATGAACTGACCGAGTCCATCAAGGCAAGTGGCACCTAGAGCTTCTCAGCGGTATCAGCTGAAATTTTTTTGAGGATTATCACCCCTTCGAAGGAAACGTAACGTAGTTAGTTTCTGAGAAGGGGTTTAGTTGAACAGGGGTGCCAACACCAGCCAATGCATAAGCCTTTCGCAAAACGTACCTGGCTACAGTGGCGCGTGCCCCAATTGTCCGATGTATGGAGTGGCTAAGAAAACGGATTACGCTACACTTGGGGCGGCACGCGAGCGGATAGATCCCATGCATCGCGGCATTAAGTCGGTGTGCCGTTAGTGCCTGCTTGCTCGAAGTAGGTCCAACACCGGTGTGAGCCAGTCAGTGGTTGTTGCGATGTTCGCGTAAAAAATTCTTCGCGAGCGCTGAATTTGCAAATTCAGCCAGCGGCCTTCTCCGCTAGAGGTCGTTGATAGCTGTAGGGACGCAGCACCATTGCTACTGAGCCGGTGGTAACAACAGCCTGAGTTAGAGGTCAAGGACTAGAACCAATTGGCTAAAGCCCGCGGGCTCAAGCAAAGGCCGCGCGTGCGCCGTTTGGCATTTCCGACTGTTCATTTCCATTGCGTTTCGCTTTGCGTGTTAGTTTGTGCTGGCCCCGTAGTTTCCTTCGAAGGGGTGATCTCTTGCCGTGCACTGCCAATGGTGCCCACTGTTCATTGAGGGGGTAGTTGCTTGCGATAGGCGATGCTGGCCCGGCTGGTATTATAGTACCAGTAGCCATTTATAATTCATACATGTGGATGACTCAGCAATAGGAACCTTACATAATGGTCTAGAGTTCAAATCATTTGGTCATGTGATTTTAGTGATCCTGTGAGAATCACCCGTTCAGAAGGCTAGGAGGCAGCTATGCAAACCCTGTAAATTTTGTTGTTTGCTTGCAACAGTATGACAAAATGACTAGGACTCCCGTGTATCTCCTTTATTTTGATCTGGAATTGTTGCGTTTTGTATTTCCGCTCAGACCAGTAGAGTATCCGCAATTCTGGTAGATTGATTGATCAACTTTTTGGTTACAGGTGTTGCACTGCGCTGATGATGCTGCCGTCTCATTGGAAGTCATCAGTACTGAATCTATCATTGATGTCAGACCTCATATCGTCTGCTGTGTTCTCAGAAACATCACGCTGGAGACCACACCGACGCTCTTCAAACAGTTTATTGCTCTGCAGGTACATCCAACATTGGAACTATTTTTAGAACATAAATAATAATAATACAAGTAAAAAGCTTGTGATACTCATTTCTTGATATCATTTTGTAGACTAGAATGCATGATTCTGTCTGTGACAAGAGATTGAACGCCACCATCGCAACGCATGATCTCAGTGCTGTTAGAGGACCTCTCAAGTATGAAGCAAAGGATCCAGACGCTACCACGGTTAGTATAACAGAGGTTACCACCTTGTTCTGAATTGTCATTCCGCCATCTCCGTTCACAACTTCAGAAACTGGTGTGAAACCAGAAACTCAAGACAATCTGCTTATTGCCATCAGTGCTGGCCAGGTGTCTGGAGTGTGTATTGGCTATTTTAGCTGGTTCCTCTCGGTAGAGCTAAATCGACCAGTGCATCGGAGTTTCTGCAAAAATTGAAGAAAGAAGCGGATCAGCAACGCAAAGAAAATAAGCGATCTGCTGTCTCTGGAGTTCATAAGTAAGTCCATGCAGCTAGCAGCAAGAATTCCGACAGGCTTAGACCAAGAATCAATTTTTGGGCCCATAGAAGTTAGGCAGTTGCTTATTTTTTAGTTCAAAGCTGCGCCAAATTGGCATTATACTTTGAGTTCGATGGCCAATGCAACACCTAAGCATTCCTATTTAGATGGCCCTTGTGTAGTGATTGAGTTGAAGATTCAGGGAGTTAAAATAATTCTCTATAACTCTGGGTAAACTCAGTGCCGCAATTATCGAGATCGGTAAAACTCCAAACAATTTCTACGGAGTATGCCATTCACCCTGGCCTAGCAATAAGCATTAAATATTGCTTGAGTCAGAGCTTGGCTTCTGGGTAATGATCATAATCACAACAGAGGTATGATAATTGCAAAGTGCTCGCTCGGCATGTTGGACATGGGGTTTGTCGCTGGTTTTAGGTACTTGGATTTGGTGTCAACAAAGCAACCGTTCCCGTTTCTCATTGATTGCGAAGACACTGTTGTGTCTTTTCCCCCGATCACTAACTGCGAGTCCACTAAGGTGAGTGAACTAAAGCTTGCGCATAAGCTGAGATATCCGTACCAAGAGCATATCCCTCAAGACACACACATAAGTACACTTCTCCCTAAAACACCCTTCAATAGATCTACTTGGCTCCTGATGTGTGAGCTCTTCTCTGTAGATTACCTCTGCAACCACCGACATTCTGCTTGAGGTGACCAGCAGTGTCTCCCTTGCTGTATGCAAGTCTGTTATGGAGCAGCTTATTCTGGAATGCCTATCATTGGGGATTACTGCTGACAAGCAGCTGGTAGTTCAGCAGGTGAAGGTCAGTGACACTAATGGTCATCTTAAAGTTGTTTACCCGTCACGTTCGGACTTGGCGGAGGTTTTCTGTAAAGTCATCAGAGACTAGACAATTCAGATTCATCAGTCACTGATGCCTTCTGATTGGAGGTGTTTAGCAAGTCCATGTACCTTGGGCTCCAAGTATAATGTTATATTTTGTTATTTCGGCAAATAAAACATTCTATACATCTTAACTCACAGCTTTGTAAGTAATAGTTCGATCCCAATAGAAAAAAAGGATCTTGTAAGGATTCGATAGTCTTGGTACCACTGAGTTGTATTTAAGCTAGCAGATGTTATATAGGTACAAGTAAGCTTGAAAGCCTGGAAGCGCGGTACAATTAAGAAAGAGTGCACTAGACATTCATAGATAATCAAGGTTCAAACCTGTAGGTGCATAATAAACAGCTTTAGTAAATAGAGGGCACACGGTACGCTACACTCCTTTGGGAGGTTGTGGGCCATGCAACAGCTTAAAGAGATGAACATTGGCAATTTTTCTAGATGGGCTCTAAAGTGGAATTTACCTGAGCGGCGACTGCTGAAAAATCTCTCAAAAGAGCCGTCAAGTTGGCGTCAGCTTCCGGTGAACATGGGGCAGAAAGCCAATCCTGTAGGCTATTTTTTCTTCAAGAACAGGCGAGCGGTAACCAATGATCAAGCAGATTTTAATTTACTGCTCTATCGATTTCGTCCGTCGCCTATATACCGGAAGCAGAAACCTTTCGGAGGTAAATGCAATCGATGCTCTGATTAGTTTCCGCTCCTGCTCCACTTGAAAAAATAGTGTATGCAGTGTCGGCTCACAGCGGCACCGTGCCCCTGGATTGGCGGAGGTTGTAGCCCATTTGAATGGCACAGACAGCAGTGCTGCTCGTGCAAACACCCCAGCGCCGCCGCTGGCTAAACCCGCTATAAGGACTGTGAGTTATCTTCCCACTACCCTTTAGCGATATTCTCATACCAATTTCCTCGCATGGCTTTGGAACACCACGGCATAAATAATGGAGGTCCCAATAGGTGGATAAGATCACTCCACAGTTGTTAAATATCCACCTCTTCCTTTTTGCGAAGAGAAGCAGAGTTTTTGATGGGTGATGTATAAAAGCATAGCCCTAGGCATGGGTGGCTGATTACCTAATACCTAGTGTGCACCAAGAACACATCTCTAGAAATTAACTGCAAAATGAGTTCTCAAAGCTCAACAATGCAAAAGCAGAGTGACCCGCTCCCACTATCGGTATAGCGATGACATCATCAGTTTTTGACCACATGTTAGTAAGATTGACTAGATTATCAAAGCAGGACTTTGCATAATCAACAGCCAACATGCCAAACGAAAGGGTCACATGGGCCTGTAACCAAGTTGGAGGAAAGCCTAGAGTTGGTGAGTTTCTTATCAGCATGATGTAAAACCCAACTTTGTGAGAGAGAAAATGTATATTTTGACTAATAAATATCTTAATCAAAATGCCTAGTCGCAGTTGCAGCAATTCATACAGACTGTCAGTGTTGCATGTGCAGCCTCACAAGGGTTCTCCCGTTTTTGTAGGTTATAAATTATTTTGTGATCCCCTGCAACATTTGTGAGTCTGCTAATTTCTGGTCCTGTGATTCGCTTGTTTTTTCTCCAGTTTAACATCAATGTAATATTGAGCTGTTGGCAGACTAAAAACATGAGTGCATGCAACCAATTCTTGCCCATAAATAGGTCTGTGATGGATCCTATACATGTGTGTTTCGTGCAGAAAGCATGAGCTCATATTTGTTTTTTAAAGCAAATAATGCACGCATGTGTAGAGTTATGGAGGAGAAAAAAAAAGAAAAGGATAAGAAAGAGGGTGTTTTGAAGAAAGCTCCCCGACCTCCCTTCTCTCAGTGGCCAGAGAAGATGTGTTTTCAAGGATTAGGATCTATTGGGATGGCTCTTTATGTTCTCCGAGAGTTAAGGAATCAACAGAAGCTTGTGGTATGTTTTTTCTCGTATGGCATACTCACTCAGTCACTGTGCTCGGTTAGATACTTGTTTTTTCAGCAATTACGGCTTAGCATCCAGAGCACCATGAGCGCGTCAGTATCGATACTCCACCTCGAGACCTGGCTCTTTGTTTGGAGCTAGGATAAGGGTGTGAGGTCCTCATACAATGGGAGCCAGTCGTGACCAGGATAGTTCTATACTGCTATAACCAGAGTCAAATCTTAAAACTTCTCTTTAAACTGTATGCATGGCTGCTATTATGATCATTGTAGAATAAAAGCGTACAGAAGGCAGTGATTGAGGGAATGGAGGGCACCAGCGGCAAGCAATCATTTGGCAGTAGTGAAAGCAATGCTAAGACAGCGTATGCTCGAACAGCCACTCATATATACAGAATGGTATTTCTGGAAGCATGCGGGGTTGATCCTGAGCACTGGCCTGGAGGAGGTGGGAATACTATTCCATGTGAATAAAAATTGCATCTTAGAAGAGAATGCATGAGCAACTTTGGCACACTTGAGTTAACTGTTGTGCTGGTTCGCGCTTGATCTTCAGTCGGATTGGATCCAACTTACCCCTATAACCCCTTTTCTAGATGAACCATATATACTAGCAGTAATTGGTTATTAAACCCAATATTGACATAGGAGCATCTGGCTGAAACAATGGCCCATTTTGTTTTTTATGGAGTTGCCCTCTGTCAGCTGTATTAACTCATCAGTGTGATGGCAAAGCGATGCTTCATTTTATAGGCGAGTCAGCGTATAAAAACGAGAATAAATTGCAATTTGAGCAGTTACAAGGTGAAAAGTTTGTTTTGGCGGATAACCAATGCGAGGCCAGAGAATATTGGAGTGAGTTTGACAAGATGTACCCACACTACATCATTGAAAGAAGCCTACACGAGGACTACCCCCCACTGAGTAACATGATGATCATCTTCAAAAACTACATGCAGGAGGTAACCATTGTTTGGGCCCATTCTCCATTTACATACTGATCTGAATCAGAATCAGGCGTTTGAATAGTCACCTAGTGAGTACATAACTCCGATGAGTTTACCCTCAGCTTAAATCACATCTTGTTGTGTATTAGAGAAAAGGTTTTACAATACTGAACAGATTACTCACAAAACTGATATGGTTTATCGCTTCATTGGAAAAAAGAGACTTTGAGAAAATGGAGTGGTATTCATAATTTTCTCCTACATACTGAGCCTTATGGTGCATGATATTTAACTGATGTGTCTGCAGGTTGTAGAAATATCTTTCAATGTTTGTGCCGAGCACACAAAGAAAACGACGATTAACAGCCGCATAAGCTGTACAGTGGTGCACAGGACTATTGAACTGGAGGGGGCTGAGGGAGAATGGCTCGATATAATGGCACAAGCTGTTCGAGGAGTACAATGTCCAATCCAGCAACACCTGGACCAGGTTAGTGATTTGCTTCTGCCATAGGCTGGGTTTCTCCACTAAATTTAAGAATCTTCAATCTAGATTTATATAGCATTGATTAACTGGCTATAGCATACAAGGCACTATGTGTAAACCATCAGACAAGCCGTTTAGACCTAATCCATTTGGTATGTATTATGACTGTGAGGTGAATTTGAGCACTGTTTTGTGATGATAAATCAATATACCTCATACAAAAGACATGTTGATGGTAGAAGTTATTAAACAAGACAAAGGTTGTTGCTTACTGGCTGATTCATATGCTGGCATTCTGATTACTGCAAAAGTCCAAGCGCAGTTTGGAAATTATTCATATCAACGGTTTTCGATATGATTTTTATGCAACCACATTGAACACATTGAACAAAAGGTCATTCCTCTAGATTTGCAAGGCCAGGTCTTGCAAGCTATAGCTTAGCAAATTAACAGGTTTATAAGAGATTTATAGAATTATTGGCTTTTACACAATGTATGTTCTGTCAAGGTATTGACAGTGATTCTGATTTGCGCCAAAACATTCTTCGTGACTAGTGAGTCGAAGCATTGCGTAGGACGTATTGTCATGGAGTTTGTGTGCTTGTCTACTTCAAACACAAACAGTGAGTCTGTCTAGTTTTTTTTCGACAACTGAGGTAAGTTCCTGCATTTATGTTGACTGCGAGTATTCAAGCACATTTTTTTACACTATTTGGGTAATACTGCTTCTCTGATATGCACCGCACACGCCGCACAGACTCAATATCATCTGCGATGATTATATTTCATTTGTTCTTCGGATTCGAGGATGACCATGCATCTTACCACAAATGACCGAGGTGCTGACAATGCCGATGACAATCCGCAATCACAGGGTTGCCTTCTCTGCTGAAAGTGATCTGTGATTTGCATCTGGCAGTTCCAAAGTGACACTCGGTGACTACAGTTATATATGGAAAATTTCTATGGTTCACAGTCGAGTCGAGTATTGCCGAGTACACACCATTCTTCCGTTCCGGTTTACCTCTCAGATTGAGTCATATCTATGGGCTCCTCTTCTCGTTGTGAAAGAAGCTGCTCTTGACCAAATATACAAATTGCACCAACTCAAGTTGATTCCCTTGATTGGTCTGCTGCACACTGTTATAAGTAGAATAACTGAAGCTGGAAACACTAGTTCAAGTGTGGAGATCGGGCTCAAATTACAGCATTACTGATGTCATCATGATGGTCTTCCTTTTTTACGCTGAGTTTTTCCCCTGTAGGTTTGGCAGCTTGATATAAAGACGGCAGAGGATGATGATTTCTTAACCAATGCAATAGACGGCCTGTATGAGACTTTGCCAGACACAACGGGAATTGATGACACAGCAGATTGCACTGGAACAGTTCTCGCTAAACCAGCTCAAAATAAAGAAGAGAGGCCAAAGCTCCAGAGACAGGCAACAAAATCGGAGCTAGAAAACAGCCCATCCCAGAACACACACGATCTCGACGTTACTGAACCCCGTATGTTTGTCAAACCAACTGTTTTTGTGATGTGATATTACTCTAATTCTTGGCAACTCCTAAATCAAATACCAAAGAGGAAATTTCCTCCATGAGACTACCACTGGTTCATCCTTCAGAAATCGTCAAAACCACGCCTATTTCGCGGTGCTCGGATTCATGTTATGTTGGCATGTATATGACCTTTGGGCCTTCAGACTCCATTAGTTTCAGATGCAATCATTCTAGCATGTATAGTTGTAGTAAGAAAATAGCATCACCAATCACAAATGCCTAGCGATCCAAACCCAGAATCGTGAAGGAGATGTGTATGTAGGACATGTAGGACACATATCTGTTACAGTAAGAGGTGACCCTGAAGGAGAAGAGGACGAGCCCGACAACGAAGCGGAAGCCTAAAACCTCTCAACGTAAAAAAAACCATGGATGTGAAGGAAAAAGCTCGGATGCGAATGAAAAAGGCTATTAGAGTAAGAAATGGCACTGCCGGTCTCGCCATCAAAATTGATAGCAGACTACAAAAACACTGGAAAGGTTTGTTCACATTGATTTTACATTACTAGACCCATTGTGTAAGTTTGGTCGCTCATCAATGTATGATCTCATCCCAATAATTACTACTCGGTAGTTAGGTTAGGTTAATTTTATTTTACCTGGATGACAAAAGCCTAGTTTTCAGAATGGTCCATGGAAACTCAAAAATCACAGAAGGTTTATTTTGTGTTTTTAGGTAGAATCTAGTCGTTTTAACTGGATTGTCGGGCAAGCTCCACCTCATATAGCTTGACTTTTTCTTTTAGGGTTACACATCACCGCCTATACAGGAGCAACGGTTATAAGGGATCCATTGGCAATAGCAGAGAATTGGTGCTATGATCCACGGACGTCACCTCGGTCAATCAGGCCATACACTGCCCCCGCTGACCTCAATAGATGCTCAGACAGCGAGTCATTGAGTGCATGGGATACGTTCGCTGACGGTAGAGCGAGTCTGCCAGAGATACTCACACTTCCCGAGCACATCAGACTGCCTTCCGAGGTACATCAGAATGTAAAGGCTGCCCTCGAAAAGGCAAATGCACTGCTTGCAAAAACTGCTGTAACCCCTAGCGTTCAAGAGTCGGAACCAGGCCAGCAGCCATCAGCTGCACCATGCGCCATAGCCGAGCCTTATGATGTCACACAATCAGGTCCAGCCAAAACGGGTGAGGAGTTATCTTCTCTAGTTACTGATGGTGACACTGTAGAGATGTATGGGCGAAATCAAGACACCGTTGCAGAAACAACTAATTTGGCTGAAGATTTGATAACTGAAAACACTGAGCCTGAAGAACTAGCAATAACTAGACCACCTACTCCCACTGAAGAGGATAGCATTTTTAAAAGTTTAAAGCAATCGGCGGTAGATACTGTGGCTCTAAGCAAAGCACAATCAGGTATTTGCATGACCAATCAGAGCAGAGACCGGTCTGAATTTAACATGACTAGTCAGGGCAGAGCTCAATCAGAGCTCACGGCGGAAACAGTTGATCAAACTCTAGGCGATAGCGAGTCACACAGTGAGCACCCAACAACTACACACCATCGCTATGATACACTGCAGTCTCAAGACTCCAGTGGACAAGTGGTGGTGTTAAGAGAGCGATCAGCTCCGGGCAGTAAGCCACCTACCACTAATGCATTACCCACAGTGACTGAAATTGAAGCAGATGGCACTACCCAAGATATTAGCTCTAGTGTTATGATCACAGCAACAGAGAACTGTCTGTGATTGACTACCCACTATTCAGGGGAAATTTTTCTTTTCGTGAGTTGCGTCCGTGCGGTTCAGATGATAGTGCATTGCCCAGAACATTGCCCTGTTTTGAAAATCACCCAATTTGAAAGTTTCGTCAATATAATTGGTAGAATAAAAACGAGACATCGACATAAATGATAAGCATGATAAAGTCCAGGAAAATACATATATAAAAACATGTATTTAGCATGATACTAAAATGAAAAATAACTCCCATCAGTGTGTATACATGGTGGCGAACAGGTATGCTACATGCTGAACTCAAGATAGAAATTGGGTCTACATTTACATAGAGGCAGTGCCAAGGAGGAGGCTAAAGTTGGAGCAAGCGAAAGGGGGCACTCAACCTGTACAGTAAATCATAGATGATAAAATGTGACATGCAAAATGATGAAAATCAGTACGACCATACTGTTTGGTCTCCGTTGACATCTCGGATGCCTCGGCTCTACTTTCAAAGAGAAACAACGAAACAACCGCCTACTAGTGGATACAAGACGAAGCGGAGTAAGATAAAGCTAAGCGGAGCATAATGCTACTACAACGACGAAACACAGTAAAATAGGCAGGGCAGTAGTATCACTACTAGTAGGACTAGCGTTTATCTCATCGGCACACATTTGACACTCTTACGGCATTTTCGATTGGATCTTCACTCTGTTGGCCACCCAATTACAGAACTGTTGTGATTGCACATATAATTTAGACTGCAGTTTGAGTCTTTTTCTTATCCTTCTTTTTTCCGAATGAGAAGCTAGGCATTCTTCCTTTCTTCTTATCCTTTTTGTCTTTAGATGGCGACTCCTATCAAAAGAGAAAGCGAATTCCGTTAACTAGCCCCGCCATATATCTATAACCATTCATATGTCAACATCAGTTATACACAGCCAAGTAGATGGTGGTGATACTCACATTGCCATTCTCCTCATGGGTCTCCTCTTCACCATTTTGAGGAGCCAAGCCCCTATCACCTACAGGACATTCTGCCAGGTAACACACAGTCGGTGCTCACATGGCGCGCATGAATAGGCAAGCTTAAACCAGGCCGGTGCTACCGAAGCGCTTACCCCAAACAAGCTATCATATGAGTGACATTACGTTCTATACAATGACACTCCGCTATGGGAAAACACTGCTGACGGGCGCTGTCAGTGGCGGCAGATGCGCTCCTGATGTTGGTGAACAGGGAGTGTGTGAAGAAGGGTATTAGCAATGATCGGTGATTGACCGATATGCACGTGGTATAAACATACAACGGAGAGTGTTATGTTAGCTCCGGTGTTACAGTACAGACCTTTCTTGGGTTTACGCTCAGACTTAGAGCGTTTGAAGTTACTTGAAGACTTTTCGTCTACAACTATGAGCGGGCAAACATAAGCGACAGGCAGCGTGCAGTGACCAGACTAGTCAGAGCGAGAAAGACATTATTTCTCATACCAGCTTGTGTTGGCTAATTTTCAGCGGGATGCAACCTATAGCCTCAGTTTTGAATTAAAACACAAACTGGTATAGACAGACAGGGTAGTTAGTAACTTATTAACATATTAACATGTGCAGTAAATTAACTAAGTGCTACATTGTCAGTAACTACAGGTGACATAGGGTTCTTTGGATTTCTCCGGGGAGACATCACCAGACCTGTATGTGGAAGGGGTAGGTGTCATCTTCCATCAACACAGGGTGTGAGCAACTGTGGGTGGACATATTGGCACTCAAAACTGTGGTGAACCGAAAACTCACTTTCTTTACTAGGCGGAGCCCTCATTGATGAGTACTGGTCTTTTCCACGCCTCGCTGGTATTGGGGCAGTAGCTAACAACAAACAAGATCATGCAAGAGAACATAACATCATAACATGCATACAGTCAGCACACTGTCAGAATTCCGGATTGGCTTGTTTCCATCTTCAGATTAAACGTTTATTGGGTGCTGACTGTAGACAATGGTTAGGGTTTAAGCGAGATGCAAAGATGCGGCAGTCAAAGATCTCTCACAATACATTTGGCTACAGTCGTTAGACATAATAATATGCCTATGGTACAGTCATTCATAATGCAGCTACTGCTGGGATAAGCTTTGAGGATGCAGGGGCTAGAAGCTACAGAAGCTAAAACATGCAGAAGTACGTAGTTAAATCAACCTTACCTTAGTCCAAAACCGGATACTAGAGTCGTCTGCCTTTGAACACATGCACGGACGAACCCTGTCCCTGACAGTTCACTAACAAATGGGATGAGAATCCGATATGCCTCGAGTAGCGCAGATCCCAGACATGCATATAGTGAGAGTTGGTTAAACGTAGACCCGTGGGTAACCGAGCGGCGGTGCGGTGAATAAGGCAAACACAACACTTACGGGATTTATCTGCAGTATCATTCAATGCATCATCAATGTTGGTCTCCTTAGAGGTAGCGTGTCTCATAGCTGGGGGTACAACATGCACAGAGTAAGTGACAGAAAGGAGGGATTGAGCTTACGACAGCGGTATCACAGAGCAAAGAAGGCATATTTTCCTTATGGCAACGCGTGTGTGCAAGATTCAGAGTGTTATCACCATACTGCCCCTGATTGATGGATTAGAATGTCCTCTCCAATTAGCCCAAGGGTTTCGGTATAACCATTTAGGTTTGAGGTATTTGGTTCTGTGAGTTTGACCCAGAAGAAGTCAGAAAGGATGGGTGGGCAGAGTTCGGTCACAGATTTGGCATAACCCGTTCAAGTAACATGGGTATGTGTTTGTACCTGTATTGCGGGGTGTGTAGTATTGCCGACGGGATGGTGTGGGCGGAGTCTTCATTTCTTGTGTGCTCCCTAAACATGCAGGACAAGACAAGATAATAGGTGCAAACAAGAAGGGAACAGAACCATCATTGCGGAGTCACGGTGGTCAGTTTCAGCGCAGCTGAGAAAGTATAACTGACGTGATCCCCAACAATGGCTCTGTCAGTGACAACATGCAACGGGTAACTAATAAATAACTAATAAATGACATTAAAAGCAAGCCGACTAGGAACGCGAGCGGGTACTCTCAACTCTACTTTTTACTTGCAGTAACGTTGTAATACGTACAGCCAAAATATATAACAATTAGTAGAAAGAACTGGATTAGGACAGCTAGCGAAATGAAAGCTCCCACCTGTGTGCCTGCTGATGATTATGTGATGCTCGTTCTGCCTTTCGACTTACCTGATATCCCTATGATAATACGTAACTCAGCATAGACCGAGCCCATCCCCCGTACCCCAATGATTAGACAGAAACTAGGTGCGATGTTACTGACAGAAAGAAGGAAATAAAAGTTTCTGATCAGTAGATCGAGCTTCACTGGTACCTTGCGCTGGTGAAGCCTGGGAATCAGTCGCGTCATTAGATGGTGCAGCCGGTGATGGATCGGCAGAGACGGCGATCTCTGGGGTTTCCACTACAAAAGTATCAGACAATCAGACTCTGCGCCGAAAACATTAATAAGATAAAATAAGGTCCTCCCGTTCTGCACAGATGACATCACTAGTTAACGTCCCGATCCGAACCCAACAAGGGAGAAAGCACCATGTGGCATGCAGACTTGGAATCGAACCCAGGTCCCTGATCTAAGTCAAATGCGCCATCCTTTTAAGCCACTGCTTCTCCTCACTCCATTAACAGTAGGAACGGGAGACTATGCGGGGGACCGGAGAGATTTAGCAACGAGGTCAATAGAACTCTAGTAGATACAACCCCAGTCACATGAATTGAAATGCTATTCATACCTTTGAGCTGTTGTTGCTGCTCTAGGTCAGCGAGCACTTGCTCTTTGGGCGGCATCTCGCCTCTTTTGACAGCGGCTTCATATTCTTTCAGCTCCTCATCAGTCATTTCTACAGGAAAGAGGGCAGGAAACATGAGCGATTGGAGAAAGAGCAGTTAGTCTAAACGAGCGTGTTAACACCTCACCACAGACCTCACGGAAGACGTTATTGTAATTGATTCAATGGACACCAAAATTCCTGCACCAGTCATCACTTTCACCACAGGAAGACTTATTTAGAAATATGAAAATTCCACAAGATTGTTGAAATTACATCGTTCAGTATCCATAGTCTCGCCCAACATGGAGACAAAAGTGACTTTCTAGACTTACTATCGAACGGGTTGGTGGCGAAGTATGATTTGTAGACAATAGCGTTGTGTTGATGTTCACGTTTTATGATACCTTTACTGGCAGCCCCTACAACCATCACGTGGTCACCGGTTCCACTGGCATTAGCATCCTACAATGGGATTGCTCTGGTTAGACGTTAGTGTTGAAACAACTCATCCGCCTTAGTTACAGTTTATGGAAAATGTTATTAGCTCTGATCTCCACCGCAGGTGAGGCATGCTGAAAAAACCAATGTTGTTCTCCGGAAGACGTAATGAAGAAACCCTTTACCATTGACTGATAATACACACCTTTGAGTGCCATTCATAGCGCTTCAAACATAATGGAAAAAGTGAGACCAGTATCATTGAAGCGCTTTTACTCAATTAAAATTTCATTGAGCAGAGTTCAAGCGGGATAGAAACCTACCATCAACTGCGCTTCAGTCATGCCTCCCTCCAAAATCTTGGACTGATAACCAGCCGATATCTTGTCTTGATAATATCCATCCTTGATCTGAAAACCGAATCATGACAGCAGTGACATACAGGTCATGGTGATGGAGGCCAGGGAAAAGCAACTCCCAATGATTGTTTTCTACGAATGTTGAGGGCATAGAGTTCGCCCCTCTAACTCATGGATGAGGGGTTGTTCCGATGACCTTTCTGAAACCCGGTCGCATCCACAAATGGGGACAGTCAGACCAATTATCTGGGAACAGTCTAGGCCAGCAAGACCATAGAAACACACTCGGTTGACTCGAACATTGAATGTTACATACGGTTCTATTTGACATGATTTACCTGTCTCTGTTGCTGGATAAATTCTTTTGGATTAGACCCTTGTGGAGCAAACTGATTCCTGTTTTCAATCATGATAGCACCCTTGCTAGGAGAATCAGTAGAAGGTACCCACTGTAAAACAGACATGCACACACCATGCTACAAACAGCACACATAACGAACACACAGTCTGTGCTGCCAGAGATTGGAGTACCAATACCTGTCATTGACAGTAATAGCGTAATGACTTATCATCTCTCACATCACACACTGTTTAAGGGAAAACATACAGAAACCTCACACTCTTACTTGTTTGCGACATTTCTTCATTTCCAACCGTTCACCACCGAGTGGAGCGAATGTATTCTTATTACTGGTGGGAATGGCCGCATTTGTTTTACTAGGGGACTCATCTTTCACCCACTAAAAGCACCAGTAAAATCTGAGATGCAGCAAAAGTTCACTCCTTTAGTTGCATTTCTTCGACACTTAACCAAATTATAGTCACGGATAGATATGATGAATGTGGGTGGATCGGTCAAAACCTGCTAAATGGATAGCGAACCTGGTTAATTCATCATCATCAAGCTTAGCTGTTGATTTTACTTTGGGTCAAGATGTACGCGATCTTTCAGTTTTAACCTGTTTAGAACCAACTCGCCATTTATAGGTGCTTAGGCAAGAATCAAATAGTTGAACAAATTAAAGAATTTTTCATTATGGGCTAATTTATCAAAGTATATTGGAGTTGTGCTCCCCACCTTAGTGATTTTCTTGGGGTTATCCGTTCCTATCTCATCAATCTCTTCCTTCTTATAGACATTGGGAGTATTTAGCCAGTCAGTCTTGTGAAGACGTCTGTTTCTCTCCTGCACCTCGCGAATTTGCGGCCTATGGTGGTAAATTTATAATGGATTCTTCAGGCAATGAGAACCAATAGCGCAAATTTCACGAGAGGAGCCTCTATCATTGTAAAGCTAAGAAACATGACCTGCAGACGCTGTTAGTGTTTAGGACAAGTGGAGCAGAAATAGCTTGCTCCTAGTAAAATTCGGACTGAGGAAACATGAGTAATCCAACTGATGAGAGAGATTTCTTGCTATTGTTTTGCTCTGCCTAACCCTTTGTTGAGCCAACAATTCTTAGGTCACTCGCCTGCCTGGTCATAACATTATATCACAAAGAAAAGATTTCATTCTATTGAAGAGTCAGTCAACCGGGCTAAGCAACCGTAAACCATAGTACGCAACGATACGGCTGGCCAGGTTTTATACTGCGGACTGAATAACACATACTTCAGCTCGCCCATATCATCATAGTATGCAAGAACAGAGGTTGCCGGAGGATACTCCACTTCTGATGTCTGTCTGTCCGTCCTATCACACTTAATCACCGGCAGCTTATATACATATCCTGTCCTGTACCCCTGTGAAATGGAATATATGTGCACACTAGGAAAACAGTACCCGTATCAGCTACTTATTTGGTTGTGGAAGCTAGTTGACAGTCACTTGGGCCACGGGTCATTGCCATCAGTAGGCGGGGAACCATTAATCACAACCGCTACCGCTACAGTGACATCCACTCTGTAAGGTAGGTTATACTTTCTCTATGATAAGATCCTACATTAATTTCACTCAAAGATTCGGAGTTAAAGACGAGTGAGAGAAACGAGTAGAAATTAAAAGGTAAAATACCTGCTGGAAATACGCAAGAACATCTGGAGATAGAATTGTCACAGATTGGTTTAAGAATTGGCTTAATCGGGCCCGAATTGATTTTAGTATATATGCAGCTAGTAAAAGATGACTCGTTCAAATGACCTAGATCTAAGGAGACATTATACTATGTAGTCCCAAGCCAGTGCTTTACAGTTTACATTGGTATGTGAAATCAATTCAACATTAGTTGGCAGCACCTGTCAGCATGTCGCTGGACAAGCATCCAAAACAACAGTGACATGGAATGCAGCTGTCACCACCCAATACCAGGCTTGAGGGTTTCAGGCAAATTACCAGGTACAGTCATATTATGAGAATGTATCTAGCAGAATTGTATTCCCATAAAGTTGTCCTCCCAACTCTATAGATAACTCTATGGTATATCCTATGAGAGATGACTTTACATTAACATTATAACATAGGTTTTATACCTAAATCAAACTTTTATCTCGCCTGTTTAGTCAGTGTGACAATAAATTCTTCAATCAATCAATCAATCAATCAAACTAAAACCTCCCCTACCACCAGTAGTAGGTACCAACTGGTCACACACAGTCTTACGCCAGAATATATACAGTGTCTCGTCTTAACTTACAGCATTATCGAGAACCCTCATCTCGGCCTCAAACTCAAGCTCCCCAAATCGCCACTTCTTATCAGCGCCGTGGTTGACCCTCTGAGCTGAGCCTGTGCTATGAACCTTCTTCTGTATCTCCTCTGAGGGCAGTGACAGATTGTCTATGCCGACTGGGAGCAACCTCACCTGCGACCGAGCAAAACACAGGAGCGAATGAGCGGACCGGGGAGGATAACTTCCATATGATCCTAGACCTCAATAAAGCCTGAAGATGTTGGTTGCTATGCCCAAGTGAATGCGCATTCCAGTACGCAGTTATGTCAGGGTACCCTTACATGTAAAGAAAATGCGGACAGGGTAATGATGTAGCCTGAGATATGTTGACTACAGTAATGAAATTTACTCACCTGTGTTTCACAAGCGGCGATGCACAAATTCATGAGCCAGAAAGCTTCCTCCACCGTTGCTCCACAGGTGACGACTCCATGATTTTTCAAAAACATGACCTTGTTATTTGGGCCAAGGTTACGAGCCAAACTCTCCTTCTCCTCTTCATCCACAAGAATTCCGTAGTAGTCATGGTAAGAGATGGGTCCCAGGATCATGGCTTCCTGGCAGAGTGGCAGTAGACCCTGCTTCATACTGGCGACCTGTGAAGGAGAGCTTAGTTAAACAAGAATGTGGGTCATTCGTCTCCTCCAGAAGATGGTTGGAATCTATGTGGGCGGCATGGAATTGGCAGACAGGGAGGTATTAGCCTAACTGAGACTCTGCATATATTCAATAATAATAAGACACTAGGCAGTTAGAGCTTTGATGTAGCTTTACACAATGCACATGCAACTCAACAATCAATAAGTAGTCCCTTTCTGAAGCCATTTTTATTGCGACTACTAGTAGGTCACTGTATAATAAGTTGTAGCTAGCTAACTAGTTGATAGCATGAGATAATAGACCTATATTAAGAGCTGTTTGCCTACTTGCTAGACTGAATACTGGGCCGGCTTGCAGCATTTGGGTGTCTCACGTCTCAGCTTGCATCACACACAGTACCTGTAACTCACGTCAGTGACAGGCATACCTCGATAGGCAGATAAGCTAAACTGAAGCACAGATGCTGAGCCAAGTACGAGCACTTGAGAGTGAGGACCTAGCCATCACCATGGACAAAACCCTTGATAGGATCGGCGTCATTAATCACAGTTGAGTTGCAGTCTCATAACCCGAACGTACTGACGGAGAAGGTCTGTTTGCTGGATGGGGAATCCCTGCTAATCCCTGGATAAGACCACACTATTTACTGCTTATCACTTACCACCTGTGTTGCAGGTACGTGAGTGTGTACTATACATTTGATATCGGGTCGAGCAGCATGTATTGCACTGTGCAAGATGAATCCAGCCAGATTCACACCCAGTGCTGTGTTACCTCGATCCACTACGTTACCCTGCATATCCACCTTGACCAAGCTACCAGCAGTGATCTCATTATACAGGAGTCCAAATGGATTTATAAGGAAATGCTCCTTATCTTGGCTTATCCTGACCTGTAGAAAATACACGGTCCAGTTCGCAATCCATCTATTTGCGAATGCACAGACAACTAGCTAGTTACTATCCAGCCTTAAACTTGGCAATACTGAAGCCTTGTATCACTCGCTCTTGACAGTACACCGATTTCTGAAACCCTGCGGGCCTGCTAATGACAGTATTACCATTGTTGCTCCATCAAAACATTTTCTCCCAGTCTCCACACCTGGCTGCCCTCAAGACAGTCCCAGAAGAGTGGATATTGAGCAAGTAGGTCACATATAGCCATTTCAGTCGAGGCAATAAGATATACAAGGAGTACAATGCCATGACATCACCTGGATACGAGAATTATGGCAGAAGAGAACAGGTACTGAAAACGAGACGATTAAATTAGGCAGAGGGGAACTCAGCATGTTGATGATCTGATTGGTCATGGCAGCTGTATACTTACTGTGATATGATTGTAGATACTGGATGTCCAGCCACGCAGATCCATGAGACGGTAGACTGAGGCAAGCTTGCATCGCAGGATCCTTTCTCCCTTGGAATATACTGATGCGTTGATGCCCCTCACATCCGCTATAGGTATGACTGGCCCTGAAACTGAGACACAGTCATTTGAATTAGAAGTCACCCCAGTTCTGCTGGCTACTCACAACCAGTATCTCAATCACTAATTCTGTCAAGAGAGTGGCCCATGGGGAGGACTCAATCTGAGCAAACAACTAACTTAGTTACCTCTACTACTAGAAGTGAGATAACCAGACCTCAACAATGAGCAGAAACAAAAAAACAATTATGGTTCATTATAGGGTCAGCTTATCTTTTTTTCGGATAACTCAGCTGGCACTTACTTGCTGCACCGGCTAGTTTGGAGGCGGCTTGACTAGATCCGGGTAGTATGAGCTGTGATATCTGTTGTAGTGCTATTAGGCTTGCTGGGTGCGGTCCTGACTTAAGCTAAAACATTACAACAAATCAACACAAACGAATATTGCATACAACCAAGGGGTCACCGGGATTATAGCATAGGATGAAATAGTGCTGATGGTAATGTAATGAAATGAATGAGATTATACAAAACATGGTAGTTGACTCATGTTAGACCGGGTTACAGTCACTCTATGGAATGGATACATTCCAAATCTCCACAAGCATGACAACCGATTAGTAAATTTATACCGAAAATGCCATTTTGCCCGTGACAATGTTATGCCACTGTACTGAGAGAATTGAGACCACTCAGAGTGGCCATTCAAACCTCATGGCCATATCGCATTGACGAATGTGAGCTAAGCCCCGCCGACGGCGATGCTGGTTAGGTTTGATGGCAATAAAAACATTTGAAAGACAGATACCTATCAAACTCTAGGACAATCTGTTACAACTCAATCATAATATTAGATAAGTTTATGTAGCAGTAAAAAGCAATCAACTAACATACAAGGTTTCAACTTTCCTGCCATATTGAAATTTGAGCAGGAAAGAGCTGACCTGGGTTGACTCTTGGCCTACATTGCACAATACATTCAGAGACCAGATAGGAAAGCCTCAGCACCACAGCTAGTGGCTCAAAACAGGAAGCTTGGTGACTTAAGTTCAAAGGGGATGTTAGCCATGCATATGACAGGGGCTAAGAGAAATAGACATTTCTGGCAAACTAGCAAAGCCATGCTAACATTCGGAGGCGGGCAGCACAAGGCTCTCTGCATAGCTGACCGGGAGAACGTTCGTAAACATAGGAAACTGAAACCGTTTAATCATACGTGGAACCATGGCAGATTGGACTGAATTATTCAATCATGCCATAGGGTTAAATAAAAAAGGGAGCGCAATGATTAGTTTCTAAATCCCCGATGATGATCATCGGGATCAGTTTCCTATGGGTCAGCCATGATGCTGGGTGTGAGACTAGACAGGGTGCACAACATAGCTTTGTCTACAAGACTTACACTCCCAGGTACGAACTCCTACACATGAGAGGATTCTGTGAGATGCCGGGCAGGCGACAACACACAGGACAAGCAACGAGGCGGCCACTCACTCACAACGCTGGCAAAGCTAAGTCAACGATACATGCTTACTACAATCGGAGTCAGTGAATCTAGTAAACGCTGCTCATCCACGGGGGAGTTAAACTCAACTACAACGAAATACCTGTGACTCAATAATATCTTCTAGTTCATCTTTAAATGCCTGGCTGTTGAGAATTTCAGAAACTCTTTTCCTGGCTTCCATAGCCCTCATGTCCTCTCTTACTTCCACAGACTTCATCAACTCCCTTTCCCTCTCCTCATCATCAGGATCTGTCAGGAGAAAAAGACTCACCACTGTTTCACCAGAAAGAATGCATTGTTGCTCTATTGGGTTGTGGTTGAGGAAACCAGGAGTTTTTATTATCGGAGGTGTAGTTGGATTTATATACGCAGCTCCCTAACTAGCATGTTTAGCAGCTGCAATGATGAAGCCTAATGATGAGATAAAGATAGTATAGCTGACTACAGCGGCCCACAGGGAAGAACTTCAGGAATGCTGACTAGCTGACCCAGATAATCAATAGGCCCAGCCGGCGGCCAACCTTGCATGACCCACAAGGGTACCATGTCTTATGCTGGTAGTTGAAGTCGATTTCAAGTGAAGTAGACATTTTTACTGCTGACTGGCCACATTCCTTGAGACTATACAGAAAAAGTATGTCGGATGAAGAGCTGACCATTGAAACATGTGCCTAACTTGTTGTTAGACATATATGCATAACTCTCCCCACAGGCTTCTAGCCTGACTTAAGTAATGGTGTGCAGACTAACCACAAGCATTTATAGATTTGGCATAGATAATAAATGATTATGTAATGTGGTGGCAGACTGACTAGTCAACAACACTGCCAGTTTGGTTCACCCACACTGGCTGTTGGGTTCTCCCACTAATCCGGCCTAGTGAGCGAAGCACTACCGGCTTGTCTCATGACTCAATAGCAGCACAGATGTTCACTGCACTGATAGCAGACTATAGATTTTTTGGTCTGAGTGCATTGACCAGCGTGCGGGATCATTCTCCTGGGGTTACTAGTGTCCATCATCATCATGGAGCAGGTGCCTCACTGACTTCAGCCGATGCTGAGGCCCCTCTATCAGAACAGCAGTCCGGCAGCGGCATAGGCAGCCAAATGGCAGCACCAACAATGTTGGCTCGCTTGGCATCTGAGTGGAATTCGATGGGTAGTCCTACTGATCAATTTCTGCTATGGTTATACCTAGTAGTAAAGCCTGACTAGCGTAACAGACTCTCCATTGGTATTAGGCGTAAAACTCTTATTTGAATAATGTCATGATTAGGTGAGAATAGACAATGACCAAGTGTACTAGCAAAGCGTTATGCAAATATATTGCTCATGTAGAAACTGATTAGCCATATGCTGCTCCAGTGAAATAAAGGTGAATCAATGGACTCGCAGTCAGCATGCAGCAATCCTCCTAACTTGGAGTCGCTGCTTTAGCGAGAGGACCCGAGTGCTATCTAGGTTGTTAGAGTTGAGTCAGTGGGCCATTTGCACCCTCTACTGAGCCGGCAACCACTAACCCCATTACTATGCCAACTCTGACATTCAGCTCATTATCCATTAAAATAGTGAGTGAAGGTCTGCAGAAACAAGGCGCCATTAGACTTGACCAGAGCCCTTCAGCTGAAAGGACTCTGGATCAGCACATACAGTAGACAGTCCGTGCGATATAACACAGTACATACGTACGGTGCATAAATTGGCAACCATACGAGTGAAGACTTACCAAATGTATCTTTATTTATGAATCTCTCTGGCTCGCCATTCAGCTGGCCATTTGTGGCAGCCATCTTTCTTTGGATGAGTCAATCAGAGACTAGAGACTAAAACCAAACGAGATGAGAGCGATGAGGGATACATTCCGACATCACCATTCATAGTGAGTCACTCTATATTATGAAATCCCAGATGGCAAGATCACTCATCTCATGAATACAGATTGCCCGATTTACAATGCCGGCCAGCATTTTACCAAATAATAGCGGTGGTGCGTTAGCTAACTTTCAACCCAGTTAAAACAGTGGTTTGTTGAAAGTAAAGTTAGGGGCAGAGTAATCTGTTTATTCCCAGAGCAGTACATGCTGGTCGTAGTGTAACAGCAGTGTCATGGTGACCTCTGCTCAATTCAAGTGATGCCGTAAAACAGATAACAATAACGGTGGCTCAAATGTCAGATAAAATACAATGCGGGTTAACATACCATGCTCACTCATTGATTCTTGCTAATAATACCCACTAGCAAAGCATCTCTAGCTCTGTCATTATGAAAAGATTATTAGGCGATATTACAACACCAGATCCATTGAACTAGATCTTCCATCTAAGCTGGTCAAAACAAAATCCACCACCGACTATGGGAGCCATGTCCTACCACGAGCTACACTTCTCTGTGATAACTAGGTTTGGTAGAACTACATTGGAACAAACCCCAATCTCTGATGCAAACCCACACAATCAAAAGACTTTCACCAGCGAATCACCACAAAACAACCACAACCATAACTTTCTATACCAGTGGGAAATCCTCAGAGGCAGCCGTCAGCAAGCCCGCCATAGTGGGCCACCTAGTGGGCAACCGCTGAGAGGGATGTTCGCTGGGGAGGCCTACTTTGCAGGAACAGTTGAAGACAACATACAGCTGGGTCACGACTAGTGAACCGAACCAGCATACAGTAATGGCATAAAACCTATAGAGTTATCATCAACGAATAAAAGGGAGATTTTCTGGTAGAGTAGACAAGCTAAACAAACACTATCAAATTTCCGCATTCATTGACTCTGAATACATCACAAAGTCTAACAGAGAGGAACACAAACCCATACAATTGTGCCTGCAGTTCATGAGTGACAATTTTACAGTTATTCCTCTTACCTTTATAAACTGGTAGCAAAAATGTTGGTACGAGAGCTGCAATGGTCAGTGATGAATCCGAAACGAGCGTACTTCGAGTTTACCCCAAGTATGCCGCCAGTAAATTATCATCCATGATATCATGCTCTCTATCAATTGACTCAACTTCGAATAGGAAACAACAGCCTAATGATATTAAGCCATCTCTTGATTGGTTGTCTGCATAATTACATCACTGCATTCTCGGCGGTAAACTAGGTCAGCCAGATATACGCATCAAGCTGGTCAACCGTAATCAGTCATCATACGTTATCCGAAAAGACCTTTAGCCGACTGCTGAATAGCAAATCACTCGTTGTCCGCTTACCAGACTAAGCTAACAAGTAATCCCTTTGTGCAAATACCAAAGCTAGTCATCATAGAAAACAACCAAGTATTGAGACACCCAAGACACAGAAAATCTCCGCTCCTTACCAAGCAACTGCTCAATGAGCCTGCCTGCATTCCAGTCCAGTAGGTTTTTACACAGACCAGGTCAGCTGCGATAAGGATTTAGCCGAGCTAATGAGCAAACTACCAGTGGCTAGAACGCCGCTGATTAGCCAAACTTACCACGCCTGGTTCTCAGGTTCAATCGGCTTGAACACTTACATGTAGATACAGTAGATAGAATTTGAAATGCTCGGTTATGACAACCTTTAGTATGAACAAAATTTTTAAAAATCGCAATAGTTAAACCATACACTGGAGCTTTAAACACATAATCATATAACATAGATTGCTGCAACACCAGCTCCATGACCCAATCCCTGGTGAACGAGCGAAGCAATCGAGTGAGGCAAATAACGAGACAACTGGCGTACTATACAACAACACATATCTGGTGACAATGAACTGTTCATTGTAACAAAAACTGAAAACAAGACAGCAGGTCAGTTACTTAGTTATGGTCAATGATCAACACTGTCATAGTTACTACCACTAACCTCGGTAAACACTGCAGACTGCAGAGTGTAGTCTGTTCTGTAGAGTGTAGTGTATTGTCTAGGTTACTTATTCATTGAATGAGACTCAGTGACTGAATGAGTCAGTCTCATTCAAGTCAGTCAGTCTCAGACTGACTGAGTAGTGAGAGACCCAATAGCCTAGGCAATACCGTGGCGTGAGTACGTGATTCATTCCGATCAGACTCATACTCATACAAGTGAGTCACACTCAGTGACCGTGAGTCAGTCACTCGGAGTCACTGTCAGTGACTGAGAGTGAGTGTGACACTGACTGTCACTGAGTTACACTTGCTCTACTGACTGAGTAGTGAGTGTGACTCAGACTGTGACTGTGAGTGTGAACCAACCGGGGTGAAAACGAAACGAACTACGAAGCCTTCATGCATCGGCTGGTATCTAAAGCTTGTTCGCTGTCCAATTTTGACTTGTTGTTGCGTTTCTGGGATATACACCTTTGTACTCACCTATAACTGCGTCAGTTCGTGAGTTTACTCTAGGAAACCCACACTTCGAGGCACAACCGCGTTCGAAAATCGCCTGCAAAAACAGAACCGCCTCCAAAATAACTGGGCCAATGAAATCGATAGCGAGGCTATGTAAATAAAATCACCGGCCAACAAGCATGGACATCGTACACTAGCTGCAGGCGCAGTTAACTCCTTGTCATCGTTCTCAGGTGATTTAGCTCATTAGGATATGGCGGGAGCCCACCCAACCCATAGAGTTAGTTATCCTCTATGCACCTAATGGCCTACACATGCCAAAGAGCTTGATTGCCTGGTTACTTATAGTTATTGGGAATGGATGTCTAGCCAATAGTCAGTTTTGTGAAAGAAATCCTCTGCATTTCATGACCACATATTTATACCATTTTAAGGAACCGGTTGCAATAGAATAATGTTCTCTACTTCAATAAAGCAGGAAGTCAAAAAAGCAGAGGATAGTCCAGATTCATGAGAACCAAAGGCTTACAGATCAATGGGAGTCATAATATATTGGTATCTTGCACCTGTTGAGGATATGAAGCGTGGTATAAATACCCTTACATGTTCCTACCCTAATGAATATACATGCAGACTGAATGCAAATGCAATGCACGAGTTCCTATTCATACGCCATTCTAACTGCTACAAGTCAAGAAAATTCAGTTTCATATCAATAACCCCAGAAAAAGGGTTCGAAACAATATTTGCAGTCGAGGTAACAATTGTGATCATAAAAGAACTTGCAAAATCCTCTCCAGTAGTAAACATGTTGAATTGTCTTTTTCAGTCTTTTCTATTAAATATTTTTCTTAGTGTCTGTGTGTCTTTCAAAGTGCTAGACTGTAATGGGTAGCTCGGTCTATTGGAAGGGGGAACAGGCGAGTGGAGTTATCATCTCGCATCATAGAGTGATAACCATTATGAATGTATTTATTATAGAAATGTCACCATCATAGAGTTATCCTCTCTAGGATGACTCTATGGTCATCATGCGGTTTCGTTTTGTAGGATCAACTCGACTTTTGGCTCAACCAGTAAAACAACTAAATGAAAATATCTATAGAGCACAGATCAAAGATTAGTGTTACTGAACGATTGTTGTATACTTGTGCCATCATGGGTAGCATGCAGTTTTCAAATAGTATAAACATATTAATTTTGCGCGTAGTGAACATAGGTCTCACAGTGTGATAGACAATGGTGCATGGTGTGATCTATACTTCATTTTCTGTATCTATCCACATGCACCATGAATGTGCCTTACTTACATGTACCATGTACTTGCACTATTAGCAAGGTACTGCATGCATGCACTATGCACCTGCGAAAAACCATTGCAATATGCCTAACTATATATTATGTTTTTACCAGTCATAGTAAAAACAGTTGTCTGAAAAATCTATGGAGTGCAACAGGGAAAACTGGACTAAGTTGTATCTCTCAATGATGTCAGCTCATAACAAGCCTAGCCGAATCCAATTGTTCTTCTAGTCATAAATCATAATTTAGACTTTCACATGCATGCGCTATATGAGCTACATGTATAGTAAATACATATGTCACAGTGCTCAGAACCTCCTCCTAATATCCAGTGATATGAGACAGAACAGTGGTTTGAGAAGTGTATTTCGCACCCTGTACTTGTTACTATTGATTACTACTTAGTATTACCTATTCTAGATTGAGATTGAATTTCCACCCCGATTCGGCACTAATGGAGCTCATAATCCAATCATGGATATTGTTCCTCAGCTGACATTCACATACTGAACTGCGGAGATGGCAAGCAGCCACGAGTCAGCATGAGCACTTTTCTTCATTAGTTACATGTAGCATCGAGATATCAGCATGGGGGCACTCTATTCGATCTTATTCACGTCAACCCTGACCTTCACATTACAAGACGGAGCGTGGAACAAGCTGATGAGTAATCTTACCCACGCTGATAACCAGACAGTCATCAGCTTCTCTCAAGAACTCACTGAACCTCTGTTGGACTTACCAGCTCTGCTAGTTGTACTCGCCTTTCGATTGTACAGCTCATTCTTACTGGGATTACAGGTCTGTCACATTCCATAATGACGGCACACTGTGTAGGGAAATTACAGGCCTTGTACATGGTATATAGTTGTATTCAACCAAAGGCCGTATTATAAAGAGATCAACAGCAGTACCCCTCAATTTAAAGACCGCCATAATCTGGGTTGGTAACCTTCTCTTCCTAAATCCCATGCACTTATCTCAATGTGAATTGAGGTGTAGAGTCTTGCATCGATGCAGATCTGTGCAATGCAAGGTATAGCTATTTTTTGCGTTAGTAAGCTATATCTTCATCTGGGAATCTGGAATAGGTAGCCACAATAAACCATCCAAACAGTAAGAGATCAACCAATTATTAAACCCGTTTTAATGTCTATTCAATATAGCACCAATATGATAATGCATTGTGTTTGTTAAACCAGCTGTTCTTTGCCACATGGATTTTCTTCGTTTCTTTTCTAGTCAACCAGTCGATGTGCGAGTATAGGATTTCTTCTCAGTGCCGTTTTGAGCCTGGTGATATTTGCACCAAATGTTGACATACGAGCCATTATATATGGTTCAGTATTACTACGGGCTCTATCTGGGTCCTTACCTCTGCTTCTCTATGGCATCCTAGTACATGTCATCTCCACTACAGGTGAGATAAAAACATGTATATAAAACAACTTCTTACCGATGCTGACATGCATAAATATGTTTTATATATGTCAACCCTGACCTGAATAACAAAACACTTCTATGCCCATTGTATCAACCATCCTCTGATGCAAAAAGATTGTTTAGTATTTGCGGTTAATTTTGACTTTATATTTCAAACTATTTCATATGTGGACACTTGCATGGGTTATAATTTCATCTAGATACAGCCTGACACAACCATGCCTTACTTTTCATAGCACCAGAAAAACGAGTCATCAAGTTTGGTGGTCTGTTTGGTATGAGTGCTCTTGGCCAGGTACTGGCTCAACTGCTGGATGGTTTCCTGACGCCTGACCAAGTTGGGCGCCAGATGATTGGTTGCGCTGTTAGTAGCCTCATTACACTGCTCGCTGTCTTCATTGTTGTCACTGATAAGAGGGCTTCTACTAAAGTGGGAAATGGTACGTGCAATATGACCGCAACAATAGCTCATATGTGGGCACTCAGCCTGCCTGCCTGGGGTCGCATTGCGCTTTAGAAAGTTCAATATCCCAGGCCTTTTGAAGTAAAGACTATGTGTGCCAACCTACACAATTGAATACCGACAAGAGTCCTCTGTTACAACTCTTCATCCATGAAGAGGCATCAACGAGTCAGGTGAAAGAAAAATCTATGAACAGAACAGCCCTGTATGAGATTGTCATTGTATATCGTTTATAGACTATTCAGTTTAGGCAAATTTGATCAAGGAATCTCAGCAAAGTCGCAAAATTCACAATCAATATGTTGAAATAATATCAGGGAATTCGCAAGCTGCTATAGTTCTAATGTTTTCATGAGGACCCCTGGATAAAAGCACCTTATACTGAACTATGTGGAATTAGTTTAAATTTTATGTTAGTACTCTAGTCTAGGTTATTAGATATACTGCCGACCCCAATGGGCATTACTAGGCTAAAATTGTCAAAAGTGTCAGATGGACAATGAACTGCATAACTTGAGCGGAGTATGTAAATCCCACCAGCAAAGAGCACGTTATCTCCACTGTAGGAGCCTCAGCAGATGACCCACCACCACCACCCATAAGCCAGAGATACACGGTAAAGGAGATGTTATATCTTGGTACTCTGGCCGCTGGCATGGTTATCTATCTAGGATCAGCAGCAGGCGATCTCGCTGTCACCAGAGATTATGCAAGACGAGGATCTTTGGCATGGACTCATCAAAGATTTTGCAGTTTTGTTATCATGAGACACTTGACCACAGGTAGGCAGACTAGACATAAATAAGACATAGGAAAATCTTATTAGCCAGTCACCTAATGGTTGTCTAACCTTAAGCACTTGAGTAGCATGCTATGACCTAGGCAGAGTATTGATCTTAGCCATGAAGGATGGCTCTATGGTCATGTCATACTTGCTGCATATATAAAACAGAACAGAAAATGCTATGTAATTCCAATGCATGAATATAAAACACAAAGAGATTGACATGCAGAAGTTGAAGTGCTGTCAAGCACCAAGCTGCTGACAGTCAGCTGGGAACTCCTCCAGTTGTATTACCTAGAAAGATTTTGAGCTAACTTTACCTGCTAGGGTAATAAAAAGACCTGTGTTTTATACTTGCAGCGCTCGGAGGTCTGCTGATTCTACCAGTGATGGTAAAACAGTTAGGGCTATCTGATCTGACCCTTGTAATGGTGGCTTTGAGTTTTAAGGTTACTACCCTGGCTTTGACGGCATTCTCCGTAGAAACGTGGATGATGTACCTCGGGGTCCCAGTGGAGGCTCTCACGGCATTTTATCTGCCGTGTTCACTGGCCACCTTCTGTAAGCTTCTCAGACCAACAGACACCAGCACAGCTATTTGTATTGTAATCATATTGTCAGTGACATCTTGCATCCTTTCGCCTCCATTTCTTGTTCTACTGTACGAGTCTGTGCAGGATGTATTCCCTGGCTGTGTTTACATCCTTCTCGCTGTGTTGCTTATGGTGATGTTCGGAGTATCGCTCTGGCTCTCGGTGGAGATAAAGGCCTACAACCACAAACTGCTTGTGCAAGCGATTCATGAAGCTGACGATGAAGTAAATCTTGAGGTAGGGTCAGATTACAACCATACATACCTTAGACCAGCTTGTCCGAGTGTAGCCGACACACCGCATGGGTTTTCACGCGCTACCCCTGCACCGATTTCTGCCCATGCAGTATTATCAATAGGAGACGTAATTTGCATTTAAAACAAATACATAATGCTTATCGGATATGATGACACTATTATGGGTATGGGATACAGTAACACCATGACAGATGTCCAAATTTCAATGCTTTGATGCTTGTACACTGGCTATGCTCACCCCATCACTTTTGGACTACGAAGATTCATTCAGAATGCTAAAAATGTGGGATACCGGTAATTTTCGTTAAATGATAAAAGTTTGACTTGACAAGGTTCATCTAAACTATCAAGAAATGACATTCTGTAATGTTCTGATGCTGATGACAGGTTCAGGCGGAGGACTGGCTGCTGGCAGCTTATGATAATCAAGCAGCTAAACTGATTGACGAAGAAGAGCAATTTGAATTAGCACCAGATCCGTCCATTGAAGGGGAACAGCAAGAACTGGAATCCATTGTCACAAAAAGTCCACAACACGGAGACAAACTATAAGTCGCTACCATCATGAAATTGTGACCATGTGTTCGGGATACACCAGTTACACCTCAGAGATAAGATCTATCTTGTATATAGTTGATGGATATGTTAAGAAGGAAAAAGACATCAGCCATATTGATATTTAACTTGGATTTTAAATTGATCAAATATAGCTGATCAAGTAAGAAATGCATAACAGCCAGTTAGTTAAACCGTGCTCACCTCTTATCATGGACACGAGAAGTTGGACGACTTAGTCTAAGAGACAGGCCTACGGCGGACCTTACTAGTTTCATGAGGATGGGTTACAGTTCTGTGCTATACAGGTTTAAGAACAGGAATTGTTATAATCCATTGAAACAAAGGGAACTTGAGTAACCTAGGTGGCATCTGATTTATGAAGAGTTTTAGCAGAATACAGAAGCTTCTTTTCTGAAAAAATTACAGCTTGGGCTAATCTAATTACATTATGTACATAACATAGAAAATTGCATTACGTTGCAATAAGGACTCCCAATCACTCTATACATGGAGTAGTTACCAAAAGTAGAGCACCGACCACAGTATCTTACACTGTACCATAGACATTCAGACATATACCGCAGTTCGCTAAATTTTGGCTGCAGCTATTTTGTGAAGAGATTGCAGGGCGGCGTCCCTTATTTTAGCTCGATTTAGTTCATCATTGCATACGATATGAATAGATGTGTCATCCACTTGTATCAACGAATCCACACTAGACTACAATGATAGAAGAGGTTGGCACTTACTATCTCGGGCAACCATATAATTGGTCTCTAGTTTCACCACACTGGGCATCACAGAAGCACTTACCAAATGTACGATGTAATTGGATCCTCCTGTGTTTTCAGCGACAGCATCAGGGATTCCGTACTGCAAAATTGATTCGATTTAGTACTGACATTGAGCATTCCCAAACAGTTTAAAGCAAAATATGGGAAAGACTGATGCAGCCATACCTGTTCGAGTAACTTCACAAACTCGGCCATGTTAAATGCTCCATACAGAATAGGTCTACGGAACTTGTTCTTCTTTGCCACTGGCATATCATGACTAAGGGGCTACAAAAATATGCATAAACTCAAAGAGGCAACATAGCCATAATTATCACCCCTTCGAAGGAAACGTAACGTAGTTAGTTTCTGAGAAGGGGTCTAGTTCAACAGGGGTGCCAATACCAGCAGTGCTAAGCCTTTCGCAAAACAAACCTGGCTACAGCGGCGCGTGCCCCAATGTCCGATGTACGGAGTGGCTGGAAAAATGGATTACGCTACACTTGGGGGGGGGCACGCGAGTGGATAGTCCCACGCATCGCGGCATTAAGTTGGTGTGCCGTTAGTGCCTGCTTGCTAGAAGTAGGTCCAACACCAGTGTGAGCCAGTTAGCGGTTGTTGCGCTGTTCGCGTAAAAAATTCTTCGCGAGCGCTGAATTTGCCAATTCAGCCAGCGGCCTTCGCCGCTAGAGGTCATTGATAGCTGTAGGGACGCAGCACCGTTGCTACTGACAGCCGGTGGTAACCACAGTCTGAGTTAGAGGTCAAGGATTAGAACCAAATGGCTAAAGCCCGCGGGCTTACGCTAAGGCCGCGCGAGCGCCGTTTGGCATTTCCGACTGTTCGTTTTCATAGCGTTTTTGGTGCTTTGAGTGTTAGTTTGTGCTGGCCCCATAGTTTCCTTTGAAGGGGTGCTCTCTTGCCATACACTGCCAATGGTGCCCACTGTTCGTTGAGGGGGTAGTTGCTTGCGATAGGCGATGCTGGCATGGCTGGTTGTACAAATCGTAAATCATGGTATCCAAGATCACAGTCAAGTATACAGCTTATGTGCAGACTTACTTCCAGATTGTAGACGTTGTTGGTGTTTCGAAGCTGAGCGGCTAATTGAACAACGGCCACACCAGCTTGTATCTCTATAGGCACCATACTGGCAGCCAGCTATCAATGAAAACGCCACAAATAAAAAAATCTACATCTTAAAGATGATTGTATTGTCTGAAGTCACCTCCACATCATAGCTAGAATAAATACTGAGTCATAAGGGCTCTCAGTTGGGACTGCTTTCCTGTTTGCAAAGGAATTGCACACAATATGACAATATGCAGCAATAGAGCGCTGCGGGATCTATGCGGTTCATTTTAAGACATGTTAGATTATGAACAAACTGAATGAATGATTCATTCATAAATTCAGACTCTCAATGAACATACTCAAGGGCAGAATAACTGGATAGCAGAATTAAAAAAGAATTTTTTAGGGACTAGAGTAAAACTCAAACATATCCCAAACAAAACTGTTTGCTGCCTACTCACCTGCGGATCCATGGATACACTAACATATTTTCGTTTAATCGGTAGCTGCAGAATATCCAGTTGTTTATGCGTGATAAGATTCGCTTGGCCACTGTTTATTGTCAACTCCGTGTTACCTGTTCGAAAAATATGCGCGGCTAATGTAAAGGTGGCGAGTAAAAACCGGCGCTGAACTATCGAGACCATAGAGATGCAGAGGGTCAGCCGGATAGCTCAACCGCAGTGTTGAGTTTGCAAATGCAAGAAATGGGTTCATAACCCCATCATCGCGAGCTCCTATTGTGAGTGTGAACCCCTCACTTCAATCCTAGGTCAATAAAACAAAACTAAGCTTAATTTTGAGTTAGAGCATTGATACCGACTCATTTCCAGTGACCATGCTAAACCCGAACTGGTACACTACGAGTAAGTGGGTAGGAAGCGGATGGAGACTTGGGAAGTAAATACAGGACAAACTTGCCTGGATGAAGAACTGGCGGATGTGTATAGACTTCGGGAATAACAACATTTTTGGGTTTGTGATCACGGATAAGTACCCCTGCTTGTTTAAAGTTTAACCGTGTATCAATGGGGCAGTATACAACTCTCATTTTGATTGGTTGATAAGGCGCGAGAGCATCCATGTAGTTAACATCTGGGTCTACAAATATCAAAATAAAGATCATTAGGAACACCGACAAAACACTCGCATATTCTATTTCGGCAATAAACGGGGATAGCTGCTGACTGTTCTCAATTCCCGTTCTGAATTCGGAGTATGGAAATATCCACAAGAGGGATTATGGCTATGCAGTCACTACATACTCAACACACTTTCTGACTATTTTCTACGTCAGTGAATGGGAAGAGAAGCTCACCGGTGAAGATGATCGTGTTTTGCTGGTCGGAAGCGAAGAGTGAAACAAAGTGAGTGATATCACCGCATCGCAGACTGGGATGCCCGGCAAAAATAACGCATGGCGTCTTGTACCCATCATTTAGAGATCCATGAATGTTACTGAATACCTTCAGTCGTCCTTGTTTCAGCAGCTAAAAATAACAATACAATAATCATAAGCATGAAACGAGTCTATAATTTTTATTATCCGTGTCAACGCAAAAACCAGTTGCTTGATTTTCTCGGGTTATTTTTAGTTTGATATAGCTTTGGTACAGAAAGACTACAAGACCCTAAAGGGGACTTCCGGAATAAAGCCTCACAGGTGTCTGTACCATGACCTTAATGTAACAAACTCAGACCTGCACGCCATTGTCTATAGCCAGCTGGAAGCTAAAAAATCTGTCATAAAATGTCCATCTGAAATTAATAGTACACAACTTACCTCAGCATGGTTAAATGGCGGTTCAGGTAGGTAGACATTAGCTGTCTTTGATGAAGTTAACCTATATCAATATAAATAAGTTACTCCTTCATACAAAAAGTATACTGCTTACATGACAATTTGAGAACTGTGAAGACGGTGTGAATTTTTTGCGGCAAAATGACCCACCATTCTGCATAAATATTTGAGTAAGCTAGGCTGGCTTCCGCTTTATCTGAAATGAAGTATATCGGAATATGCTTCAGGTTATAGCTCAACAGGTGGCTGGCCAGACACTCAAACATGTCAAATGTCACACCACACGGTAGACACGGGATCAGTACATTTCCTCCTCTCTTCACTGTCGAGACTACAATCAAAAGACATTATCACTGGTTATATACACGTAAAGCAGATACAACTGAGTTCGAATTCATGACGGCTTAACTGGTGAATACAACGCCTGTATCCAGGACTAGGACCAAACAAAATGACTATTTAGATTATTGCACGAAACTGTGACCATACCTGCGGCAATGGCGTATTCAATAATCATAGCATCTGGATTTTCCAAACTTCTGGAAAGATTTGTCATAAGCATCACATCGCTTCTCTTTAGACACATGTGCTCCATCGGCTAAATGATATAATGAGATGATCAATCCATGAGTTGGCTCGTCAAACTTAAGACATTAGTTGTAAAAAGAAGAGCAAAGAGTGGGCAGTGTAGCCTCTAGCAACCGTGTAGTGAGTGAAAGCCAATGGGCCAATGGGCCACTGAGCCATGGGGAGTCATCAATGGAGTGCTAAGTCATCACTCAACTACTCAACAATAGTGAGCAGTATGCGAGTGTGTGGTAAACTTGACTAAAAAACTACTGAAGAATGGGGTGGGTTTGTAAAGGTTTTTTTCTAAATTTATCGGGTGAGTACACTTTCAAATTTCATAAATTAAGTTTTAGGCCATTAAATTTTCCCTAACTTGATGGTTCAGTTGGATTTCATTACCTGTTAGGCAAATACAGCTTAATACTGTATATTGGATATTTTATGCATAGGTGATCCAATCTAGAGCGTTAATTCCACAACAAAGTGGCATCAAGTAACATACATAATGCTGTGATTTTAGACTTACCCTGGGGTGCGTGGAAAATGTAGAGGCTCCGGAGACGTAAGTGAACTGGAATAATAAGAAATGTACCTGATGCACTCGGTAATGGGTAGGTAGATTCGTGAGTTTGCTATAGAAGTAATGATTGAGCGAGGGGGTTCGTCCAAAGGAGGCATTAAACAGAACAATTTTTGTAGAAAATACATAACTTGGCATACCCGTTCGTGATCTGAGTCGATAATCCAATTACATCCGCCGATAGAATATCCAGAGCTTATCGCTGTCACATTCAACAGGCCAAACACACTCTACAGTAGATTAGGAGGAAATAATTTGCAATCCACGGAATACTCAGGAGCCGGTCCGGGGAGGAGCACGGAGGGTGGTATCAGTACGAGTAGTTTAGTTTGAAATCTTGAACACCAATTATCATGGTCATACATACATTCTTCTCATTATAAGCTACTGTCTTGCATTTGGAGAGCGCGGAGTTGATGTCCTCTTGTGTATAAATGTTCCTCCATCTATGATTGCTTTTGAGCGCAGTTTTTAGTTCGGTAGGTATATGGCTATAAAAACCCAAACGTTTTATACTTGAACATATTATACAATATGGCTTGTATCAGGACGAGACAAAAGTGAAAGTAAGAAACTACATTAGATAAAAACCCGGCAAATAACATGTCTAACATGTCCAAGAGGCATGTAGTGAGGAAGAGTGGTCACTTTTCTGATGATATCGTAATTTGCCAGTGTTCCAACAACTCTTCCGAACACACTTAAATCTAAGATCTGAATTTCCAACTCCAATGCCTCAATGGGAAACAGGGTGAAAAACATGTTCCACTAATTAACCCACCTGAGTTCATCAGGATCTAGCTGGGCCAGTTCTGAATGTGACTGGCTCGCTTCTGACAGATAAGTCATCAGCTCCTCCATCAAATGCCTGCGTGAAGACAGAAAGAGGACTAATAAAGTACCAAGGTGAGCGTCGGAGCGGTGTGGTTATACACACTCGAGTCAACAAAGGGAAGTATGTGAATTTAACTTATGGTAGCCATCAACCTACCCAAAATATGCATAAAAATTCAAGCTCTACTCATAGATGTAATGCGAGTGACTCACTTCGATAGTGAGGCTCATACTGTACATAACACGCAGTCAAATTGTGAATATGCGGTTTTTACCTGCCAGTTTGCATGGTTGGGTCAGTACAGTAGACTGTTCCTTTGAATTCAGTTCCCTCAGTGATATAGGGAAGAGCCAGCATTGACAAATGGTTAGATATTATCACAGCATCAAGATGAGCCAAATTCACCACATCTAACTACAAAAGCAAAGGCAGTCAAAATGAAGTTCTAACAAAGAGAACGGCGTGGAACGCATAAATTGCCGCTCAAAAAATCCTATACCACTGCGGGGCAGTGCCTTCACTGATTAGCCTCCTCGAGGTGATGACTTGACTTTGTAACCTAGCATTTACCTCAGGAATCTTCACCATGG
>Ga0224501_10000346_pt1 | contig 39673 bp, 33 predicted proteins | sample SF_Oct11_sed_USG_4_FD_169105 | JGI IMG/M metagenome (GOLD analysis project Ga0224501, IMG submission 169105) | Sediment microbial communities from San Francisco Bay, California, United States - SF_Oct11_sed_USGS_8_1 | ecosystem: Environmental > Aquatic > Marine > Sediment | place: USA... | reverse complement strand
ATTCCATAAAAGAATTGGAAGAGCTCTTTCAGTTCCGAGTTAAAGACACGCAAACATCCTTCGAAGATTTTGTTCGAACAGAATCGCGAAAGGTATTGCAAGGCAAATTCGAAAATAGAGACTATTTTATACGATTCATCAAAGACTGGGACGAGACGAAAACCGAATACGGTGAGATATGTTATAAAAATGTTGGCTATGCGAAAATCAAAGCGAAAGTTGAAGACAATTCAGAGGCTATCTTCACACCATGCAGTTATGAAATCAAAGATGTGGAGTTTCTCGAAGGAGTTCACTTCCCAATCGAAGAAATATCCTCTTTTCGAGGCAGATTTTGCGAACAAGCAAGAATAGGCGAAATAATTATTGCACAAGGAAAAATTGAACGTGTTGTAGATAACAGGCAGAAAAGCGAACATTTTCGGCTATTATTAGGGAATAGGCCTTCAGACTACATGGTGCTAGTCTAGCTCAGTTAGGATACGACTTTCAAGGCTTGCTCGTAGTATCTCGGGCAGTATGTTAATACTATTTGATGGAAACTTCTTCTAGGAATTATTACTTCTTCGAGGTTTCCCTCAACATAGATTTTCTCGTCTTTCTGCACTTGCACCCTAAACTCTTCCATGTAGGAAACAATGCGCTTGACATTTCCAGCATCTTTTCCTCCATCCAAGACAGCCAGAGGTTTTATGCTGTAAATTGACGGAATAAAAGGTGAATCATCGTCTTCTGTTACACAAGCAAACATTTTAACCCAGCCTTTCTGCGAGACTCTTGTCTTGGCGTCATATTCGTTTTTGACTTCGCCCCAGTTCTTTACTGGTTCAAACTCTGCTTTGATCATTCTTCCACTTTTTTCGTCAGTGAATAACGCATAGATCATTTTCCTTCGTTGATGCCACAGAAATTCTCTAGGACTATAATTCTGAAATCTCCAATTTTTCCCTCTAATAACTTCATCACTCGCAAACTCGTTGGTAAGAGGAGAGCTTCTCTTCAGATATAGTTCTTGCAAAGTTTCACGCATATTAGCCACGTTTCCTCTTCCATAGACAATTAGGTCCACATCGGAAAACCTTGGATTATAGAACCCATGAAGCAAGGAGCCGAATACACCAAAATTGTTCACAGATAAGCCAGAATATTTGGCTGCGATTTCTAGAACGTTTTGCATAGCTTCAAGAAGTTCATCTTTCTGCTCCTTTTCAAACAATCTTCTAAGCCTTTCCTTTGGTTTCCGCACTTCCGCAATATTCTTGCATTCAACGCCTACAACCTTCTTCTTCAGTGCCTGGTGCAAAATCATGTGTTGTGGAAAATTGTTTTTGATAAACAGCCAGCCTTCATCCTCATAAAACTTATAGCAAACTCGTTTTCCATTGGTTCTAAACGCCTTAGGATTGTCGGATTTCAAAATTTCCGTTGGTGCATATTCAGCATCACAAATGTAGGCGTTTGACGGATGAGAGTATCCGAAAACACGGAAGATTAAGCCTTCTTTTGTTATTATTGCGTCGCGGTCTCTAAGCCTTAAAGTGGCCAAATATACTCATCCTCGTTCGCCGCCGTTCCAACAACTACCTGATTGAAGACTTCGCCTGTTTCAATGTTTTCAACGCGTTCCAGCATCCCTGAAACCTCGATTTTATCTCCTTTTTTGGCAACATTTCTGTAGCATCCGATCATAGAAACCACAAGTCTTGGAATTTCATCTTTAGATAACGTTGAAGATGCATTGTCGAGCTCGTAGTTTTCAATCTTATAAATTGCTGGCCGAAACATGGCTTCGCTATCATCTTTAACCGTGCAATGAAACTTGACGTGGGTTACTGGCGAATACTTGTATGTTCCATACCTTGAACCGATCTCTTCTGGTTTGCGAACCGCGTTATACATGAAAATCTTGTCCAGATATCGACCTTTATATCGTCTAGCTACATCTAAACGATTGTTAAATACATAGCCTAACGTTCCAGTTTTAACAAGCTTATCTATCGTTTTCTCCAGTCTACGGAAATTTTGTGCTCCATACACAACAATGTCCATATCTGAACGTGGCGTGTGCATATTCAAGGCAATGGAGCCATGGACGCCGAAATCATCTACGGAAATGCCTGATTCGCTGGACAGCAAATCAATAAGGTCTAATGTCATCTCCTGCAAGCTATCCTTACTTTTGATCCGTATTAGCCAACGCAAGCATTCCTTTGGAACATAAACTTTTTTGATAGAATTCAGCGGCGTGCTGATCACTTCTTTTTCTCTGAACGGACAAAAATAAACGTAATTTGGAAAATTGTTTCGAAAAGTCTCAAGGAATGTTTGATAATTTTGTGCGGTGTAGAGTTTTTCAGCTCTGAAAAGTTTCAGTCTTTCGGACTTCCAAGTTCTTTCTAAAAAGCGGACATTAAAAAGCTTCTTGAATTTAGAGGGAATGTATTTTAGGAAGGCGAAAACCCGGTTGCTCGGGTGTTCATATCCGAACACATTAAATATAAACCCCTCTTTAGCTACGAATGTGTCTCCATCAGTTGGGACCCAACTCTTCGGCATAACCGTCTGAAACACCTTGATAGAATTTCGTTGAAACCTTAAAAAGCCTACTGCTCGGAAGCAGCCGCAACGCTTAAGATAAGTTAGGAACAGACACTCTCAGAGTGAGCGACTTGAACGTAGATTTACATCCGTATGTAGTGTTTCTTCCAACAGAACAGAAAAATAAAATATTAGGTGCGATCTTTGGTTCAAAAGCAGCTGTTGATATCTTAAGATTTTCACTCAGCCAAGGTGTTTCAAACATAATTTATCAAAAGGACCTCGTTAGAAAGCTTGCCTATTCTAACAAGACGATTATTGGAAATTTGAAGTCGTTAACCAAGCTTGGGGTTTTGAGCGAGTATATGGAGAAAATTGAAAAAAAAGGGCGTATAGTATGGGTTAAAGCTTATCAACTCTCAGACGTAGGTAAGTGGTTTGCTTTGTTGCTTGCAGAAGAGAAAGATTTGTCCCGAGGAGAGAAGGCAGAAATATTGCAGAACAGTTTTAAAGCATACATGAGGTGGGTGAAGGCCCTTTCAGAAAAATTGCATGTAAACAAAAAAACATTAGAGAATATCTTCACGGAAGAAATGAAATAAGCAGAGGGCGAAATATTTGAAAACAACTGTCATCGCTGTTGTTGGAAGCAAGAGTTCTGGAAAGACAACCACAATAGAAGTATTAACGAAGGAGCTGACGAAAAGAGGCTACAATGTTGCGGCAGTAAAACACATTCCTGAATCAAACTTCACAATAGACAGAGAAGGGAAAGACACATGGAGGTTTGCCCAGTCAGGAGCCAAGACGATCGTTAGCGTGGCATCGAGTGAGATATCCACCATAGAAAAGGTGGATGCAACAAGTTTTTCGCTGGAAGAAATCTTGCAGAGATGCAAAAACGCTAACTTGGTTCTCTTAGAGGGGTTCAGAAAACTTGTACGCAAGAATCGTGATGTGCCCAAAATTGTAACAGTGAAATCTTCCGAAGAAGCCTTAAAAGCCTCAGAAAATTTTGAACCTATATTGGCTTTCACAGGACCCCACTCAACAGAAACTCTAAATTTGAAAGTCCCATACATAGACGTGCTTAGGAATTCGGAAAAAATCGTAGATATGGTGGAGAAAGTTGCAAGAAAAAGCTAAGGGAAAGCTGATAGTCAAGATTGATGGGAAAAATTTGCCCATGCACCCGTTCGTTCAGAGAATAATAAGAAAAACCCTTCTAGCTATGCTCTCAACTTTGAAAGGCACCGAAATTCAAGGCGACGAAAGTGTTGAGATAAACGTTAAGAGAGCCGCCACATGATTCCTCTTGCGGTTGACTGTGGGGTTTAGAGCTTATCCGAAGGGAGAAAGGAGAGCTCTTCAAAAAGAAGAGGGATTCTCCAAACCTCTCCACCATTTGGCGGCTCCCTAAAACTTGACGCTTCACCTCCCCTTATAGAGCTTTAAAGGCGTCAAACCATCTGTTGTATAGAGTCAGCATGTCGAGGGAAACGCTTGGTTTTCTTTCTTCAAGTATTTGTCGGAAGTCACTCATCCTCAATGATCTCGGGTTAGCCAACTTATCAGCAGCTTGACCCGACTCGAAGAAATCGCCTATGACCTTTAAATGCACCGCTTGGCACACATCCCTTATGTCACTTCCAGAAAATCCTTCTGAGAGCCTAGCCAACTCATGCAAGTCAACATCAGGAGCCAACTGCAGATTGCTCGTGTAAAGTTTAAGCATCATCAGGCGGGCGTGATGATCGGGAAGCGGCACCAAAATCCTTTTTTGGAATCTTCTTATGAAGGGCCAGTCCAAGTCCCATGGCTTGTTTGTTGCTCCAATAACGTAAATGTGAAGATTTTTGCCCTTATCTATAATGCCGTCCATCTCTTTCAAGAATTGATTTCGAACACGAACTTCACCGCCGACTTCGCTTGAACGTTTTCCCATGAGAGAGTCTAACTCGTCAATGAAAACTATGGCTGGTTTTCCTTCTATAGCCGACTTTCTAGCTGAACCGAAAAGTCTGGCAACATTCTTTTCGGCTTCACCTAACCACTTAGACATTATTGAGGCGGCATCAATAGAGACGAAGGTCGCCTCCATCTCCGTGGCCACCGCAGCCGCTAACAGCGTTTTTCCACAGCCTGGCGGTCCAAATAGGAGGATTCCTCTAGGCCACCCCAATGGGAACAGGTCTGGTCTCTGAACCGGGTAGACTATGGCTTCCTTTACCGCCCTTTTTGCATGTTCGAGTCCAACGACTTCTTCCCATCTCACGTCCGGTTTTTCCTTCAATATGAGTTCTTCGTAGCTCGCTTTTTCGCCTTCAGTGGTTTCTGTACCTCCGACTGTTTCTTTGGTTTCTGCTTGCGGTTCAATAGGTGCTAACGCACCTTGCAATGTCTTTATTCTTTCCTGATAGGCTATTGCCCTTTGTATGTAAACTTTGTTCAGGCTGTATTCTGGATATAATTGGACGAGCCTCAGGAGGCCTGCTATGGCTTTCTGATACATTGTTACCGCCATACCCTTTGAACCTTGATTGTCTAAGCGGACGGCTTCCATGGCACAACTGGTTACGGATTTTTCCAGTTCTTGTGAAGCACTCATAACGTTCACCTAGCTTTGGCTTCAATCTTTATTTTACCTTTAGCTCCCAAGTTTTCAAGCGCTTCTTTAATTTCCTCACATGAAGCCTCCAATTCAAGGGAGCACCGCATTAAGTCAACTTCTCCTTTGCTTTTCCTAACGTATTCGAAGAGGGCATCTTCAAGCGGGGTCTTTTCAACTCTTATCGAAACTTCTTCAATTTCCGCTGTTTTATAAGAAAAGAGGTCTTGAGAAGAATCCGTTTCTGTTTCGACGGTTTGCTGACCAACTGTTTGTGAACACACTGCTGTCAACGCAACCATTTGTTTAACAGGGGCTTGCTCGGGGGTTTCTATGGTGGCGGGCGGTTCAGGGAGCTTCTCAGCTGCTTTTTGTTCCAGGAAGCTTGAGACTTCTTTTAGTATTTCCTCTCCGCCGGGTGTCATCGTGTTTACTGGAATCAGTGACTCGTCAGCTGTTATTCTTGTTGAGTGGAGAGTTTCGCTTATCACATCGTTAATTCTACCTAGTTCTGACGAAACATCCGGTAAGACTTCAAAGAGCTGTTTTGAAACTTTTTGAAGCAGCCTTAACGCCGGTTTCAAGTCGATAATTATGTCGCTCAGTTCCCTTATTGTCTCAAGTCTGAGGATTACTCGTTCGATCGCCAGTTCCACATGGTAAAGAAAACTTATCAGCTTCTTGACTTCTGCTATTTCATTTGCACATATTGTAGCTCTACCTTTATTGTTGCTTTTTAGGGCACCAATGCACGTTTGAAACAGACTTTTGTTTCTTTCCTTCAGTCTGAAGGACACTTGTTCAATTTTGTGTTGTTGGATTTTCAGTTTATGCATTGACTTACCGATTACTTCCCGTGTTGGTGGAGGGTTTTTTTGGAAAATGTTCTTGATGTTGACTCCCTCCGCCCGCTACGATGCTAGCCTAAATGCCTGACTCGCCTATTTCTTTCACGTAAACTACTACTGGTGGCTCCGGAAGACTTTGAGACGGGGGAGTAGGGGCCTCCTCCTGAGCTTTCAATTCTTCCGTGGGCTCTTCCTTGGTTTCCTGTTCTGTCTGTGGTGGTGGTGTTTCTCCGAGAAGGATGTTTGAAAGATTATTCTTCGTTGCTTCTAAGTCACTTTTCTCCATGTTAACCCTTTTTAGACATTCCTGTATCATTGTGAAGGCCGTCTGGTAGGATTGCTCATCGATTTTCCCTATCTCATGCTCAATTTCAAGATTGACTAAAGCATAGTTTAATTCCTTAATTTCTTGGAAGCACCTAGCAGTTTCCTTATCAATCTCGTCTATTAGAGTTTGGGCTTCGCTTTTCAGCTGGTTTAAGACCCCTTCAAAACTGTTATGCACGTCTTCGTATACTTCGGGTGAAATCTTCTTTTTATCCAACAGCCCTTTTAGAGCTTGGTCTTTACGCCATATCAGTGGGATTTGATCGCAAAGAGTTGTAATTCCCATTTTTAGTTTGGAGAGAAGAGTTATCTCTGAACCTTCAACCTTCAGGCTTTCCGTAAGACATTTTATAAACCTGCCGTCGCCTTGCTCCATATAGATTGAATCAACTCTACCGTTTGGATTTACGGCGAAAGATGTGACTCTGCCAATTATGCGTCCATACTCGTCTTTTACTTGTTTGCCGATTGATAGAAAAAGATTGGGATTTTGCGTCATAAGAGTCGTCTCCTGTGCGTTTGAATCTAAGATGTTTCAGCAGGGGATTTTTCGCCTAACGGCACTGAAGGGATTCCCGCTGGCAACTCTGGGAACTTCTCTTTGACTTTTTGTTCTGCAACCGCTGCTGCTTCTGTGAGAATTTTCTGGGCGTCTTCACCAGTTGATTGAAAGTTTATTGTCATCCCCGTGCTTTCTCCAGCTTCCATCATTATTCCGCTTAATATATCGCCTATCTGACCCAACTCGCTTTCCGCTTCGGGGAAAATGTTCGCCATCCCTGTCCTAACCGCTCTTAAAACGCCTATTGCTGGACCGAGAGTTGAAACTACATCTCCAAGCTCTGATACTGTTCGTAATCTCAACACAATTTGTTCGAGGGCAAGTCGGGCATGCATAATCATCCTTTCCATCTTTCTTATCTCAGCCAGCTCATTGGCAAAGACGTTTGCTCGCGCCATGTCATGTTTTGTGTAGGCATCCACAATTCTTGCGAATATCGATTTGTCCCTTATGCTGAATCTATCGGTGGCCTGGTCCAGTTTTTGCACTTGCATATCTATGCGTCTGACCGCCATGTTGAGTCTTGGCTTTAATGGACCTGGCGGTCTCACTACGTCTTGCATGCGTTTCTTGAAGGGTTGCTCGTCGCGTCTCTCTTCCCATTTTTTACCAAATCTTTCTGACAAATTATATACCTCCGAAGATGAGAGTTCGTTTAAACAAATCTTATACATTGTTAATATGCTGAAAACATTCACGTATATATACAGCGCTATATAGCCTTCTAAAAACCGTTTTGAGCTTTAATTTTCCAATGAAAAGACACGCTTGCTGCTTTCACGGTAATAGACAAAAACGTGTAAGTTAGATTAAAAAGGAGCTTAGAATTCAAATGTAAGTAAAGGTGAAAAATTTGGGTGAAAGATTAAAGGTTTTCGGGCTATTAGCGCTCTTAGGATTCATGGCCGGAATCATAGCTCAACTGACAGCCGACTATGTGATTCCAGCACTGCTGACAATACTACCAGAACTGGTTCAGATAAGATTTCTAGTTTCAGGATTCGCCGGCGCCTGTCTGACACTGGTCCTGGTAAGCATATGGGCGTACGTCTCAGGACCATCAGAACCATAACAAACCGCTCTATTCACATATCTTTATTTAACGTATTCCTAGTTGAAACTCCGCATCAGAAAATCTCTGACTCAGTGGCAGCGGCGCGCTAATGTGCGCTTGCATCATTGTTTTTAGTCTTCGTTGGTTTGTGGTCGTTTGATGAATAGTGCGGTTATAATGAAGCATAGCCCAACGCCCATTGACGCTATAACGAAGGATAATTCAGGATTGACGTGCGCGAAGCAAAGAATAAACGTTCTTTCGAGATTATAGTTTATGAGGATGTTCGGTAATGGGTGGGAGAAACTTTGGGTTCCAATGTTTTCCAGCTGCTTGCTGAACCAGTCTCTGGTGCGTTGGCTGAATTAGGGTTTTCTGAGCCTACCCTCCCACAAGTTATGGCTATTCCGCCGATACTACGTGGGGAAAACGTGCTTTTGATTGCGCCTACTGGAAGTGGGAAAACAGAGGCTGTTCTTCTGCCGATATTCTCCAATTTCGTTCAACGAAATGGGGAGAAATGCATATCGATAGTTTACATTACTCCCTTGAGAGCCCTAAATCGTGATATGTTAAAACGTTTGTCCTTTTGGGCTTCCAGACTTGATGTCTCAATTGAAGTGAGACACGGTGACACGGAGATAAAACTTCGTAGAAGACAAGCCATTTTCCCACCTAATATGCTTGTTACGACGCCGGAAACTCTTCAAGCCATCCTTCCTGGTTCACGCATGAAGCAGCACCTAAGTCACGTCAAACATCTCATCGTAGATGAGGTACACGAACTAGCATCAAGCAAGCGTGGAGTTCAGCTAACGATAGCATTAGAACGCTTATACGAGATTGCTGGAAGAGAATTCCAAAGAATCGGGTTATCAGCAACCGTGGCTAACCCAGAAAAAGTTGCGAAATTCATCGCTGGGACACGCAGAAGCATCAAAGTTGTTGAAGTAGCCATGCCAAAGGGCTACAGATACTTGGTAGACACCCCAAACCCAGAAGAGGACGATTACGATTTAGCTGGAAAACTCAGAACTTCGCCAGAGGCAGCGGCGAGAATAAGGCGAATAACAGAGCTTGTGGACAGCCACAGATCAACGCTGATCTTCGTAAACAGCAGAACAAACGCGGAGATGCTCGGCCACAAGTTTAACCAGCTCAAGCGATTCGACATAGCGGTTCATCACGGCTCCCTGTCAAAGGAAGAGCGCGCAAAGATAGAGGATGAGTTCAAATCGGAGGTCTTGAAAGCGATAATCTGTACAAGCACGTTAGAACTTGGGATAGACATAGGCAACGTAGATCTTGTTATTCAATACCTTTCACCGAGACAAGTCAGCAGCCTCATCCAAAGGGTTGGGAGAAGCGGTCACCGTTTAGACAGGCTTTCTGAAGGTGTGATTGTTACAGCTTTTCCGGATGATACGCTGGAGTCAATGGCGGCTGTGAAAAGTGCTTACAAAGGCAAGCTGGAGCCAGTTCTAATTCATGAGAATGCTCTAGATGTTTTAGCTCACCAAGTTGCTGGAATACTCTTGGACAAGAGAAACACAGATTTAAAAACGCTTTTAGCTGTACTGCGAAGGGCATACCCTTATAGAAATCTTACAGAAAAGAAACTTTTAGATGTGGTTGATTATCTAGATTGGTTGAACGAGTTAAGAATTGAACGAGAAGGAGAGTTTTTGAGGGGAACTCGGAAGACTAGGCGTTACTATTACGAAAACCTATCCATGATCCCCGATGAGAGACGCTACCCAATTGTAAACATAATTTCAGACCGCAAAATAGGCACATTAGGCGACGAGTTCATGGCTTTAAGAGCCCGTGTAGGACTAAACTTTATAATCAGAGGAAAAGTTTGGCGCATAGTCCAGATAGAAGACGAAACAGGCACAGTTTACGTAGTTCCCTCAGAAGATCCATTGGCGGCGATTCCAGGATGGGACGGGGAAATGCTTCCCGTACCATTCAACCTAGCGCAACAAACGGGAAGAATGCGAGAAAAAATTGCAAAAGAGCTAAGGAGAACCAGGAAAGCTGAAGTTGCAGCAGGAAAGCTTGCAGAAGAACTTGCAACAGACAAGTCAAGTCTAGTTAAGGCTGTTGAAGAGATTGAAGAACATCTGAAACAGGGTGCGCCGCTGCCAACACATAATCATATTCTTCTTGAACTCTTTAATAAATACGTCATAATTCATGCGTGCTTCGGTGAGATCGTGAATCGCACATTGGGCTGCATTTTTGACGCTGCACTTTCAGACCGAGAACTCATAACGGGATGGTGGAACGATGGCTACAGAATCCTAATTGAAACACCACGAAAACTAACCGCAAAGGAAACAGTAAAACTGCCTGTAACCCTTTTCAATTTGTCAGTTGCAGAGGTAGAAAAATCCTTTAATGATTATTTGGAAGCTAGATTTCCTTTCTCTTACAAGATGAAGTTCGTGGCTGAGAGATTTGGCGCACTGCCGCGCGGAAAAACTATGGGACCTAAAAGATCAAGACAGCTGTCGGAACAGTTCAAGAAAACGCCGATTTTCGATGAAACCTTGCGGGAAGCAATGCTTGAAAAAGTAGACATTAAGAAAGTGAAGAAACTTATGAACGATATTAGAAAAGGAAAGATAAGGGTCAGCACCATACACCGTTATGAAAAGCCCACACCTCTGGCATACCATATACTCGCGAAGTATTCGGACATTTCAGAGCTTATGGCTCCTGAACGAGTTCTATTAAGCAATATAGAGAGAATGAAAAGGGCGATAGAAGCTAGAACAGCGACTCTGCTCTGCATGTCATGTGGTGAATGGACAGTTGAAAAGAAGATCAGAAGCTTGCCGGAAAAACCCACATGCAAAAAGTGCAAATCAAAACTCTTGGCACTCATACGTCCAAACCAGAACCCAACGGCTATACGTGAAATTTTGAAGAAAAGACTTGGAGACAAAGAATTAACAGAAGAGGAGCTTGAAGGTTTAACCCATGCAAGACGCACAGCTGACCTAATATTGAGTTATGGCAAAAACGCAATCATGGCATTAGAGGTTAGAGGGGTCGGTCCAGAAACCGCCTTCAGAATTCTTGGAAAAATGCATCAGAAGGAAGGTGAATTTTACATGGACCTTCTAAAGGCAAAAATTCAGTATCTGCGAACACGAGAGTATTGGGAAGACAAGAAAGACCGTGCAAAGAGTTTCTCGGGTTAAATAGCCAGATCTGTTAAGGGTTAATAGCTAAGTGGCGCACTCAAAGGAGCGATTAACTTACTAAAAGGCTTATTAACTGGTTTTTGAACGATTCATTCTTCAAAAGAGGAGTCTAATTGACTCGCAGAAGTGAGAAAAAGCGACTACTGGTAATGCTCGGGGGTGCACATTCACTTAACCATTCATTGTTTGTTATTGCGCCACCACTCTTAACCATAATCATGAGTGACTTAGGGGTTTCCAATTTTGTTATGGGAACCGTTGGCACAGTAGCATCCTTCATTTATGGTGCAGGCTCACTTCTCGGCGGTCCCTTAGGCGACAAAATAGGAGAAACAAAAATAATCGCTTCGTTTCTAGCCTTTTCAGGAATTTCAACATTCCTTATGTTTTTTGCAAGCAACATTGTCATATATGCCCTAGCATTAGTTTTGATTGCTGTTTGGGCAAGTCTTTATCATCCAACTGCAAATTCATTAATATCCAAAACTTTTCGCAAGGGAACCGCTGAAGCAATGGGACTGCACGGGGTAGGTGGAACCTTAGGCGTAATGCTAACACCAACAATAGCATGGTTTATCGGCTCATATCTTGGATGGCAGTTTGCCTTCATACTCTTCGGCACATTCTGCATTATCCTTGCAACATCATTTTTCAAAAGAATAGAAAAATCGGAAATCAAAAAAGTTTCAAACATTAAGTTCCTTGACGTATTCAAGATCCCAGAGCTAAGGATAATCCTAATTTTCAACATAACGATTGGTTTGTTTATGAAAGGAGTTGAATATTTTTTCCCAACTTATCTAACAGAAGCTAAGGGAATTGACCCGATATGGGCTTCAATAGCTTTCACGTTGGTTTTGGCTTCTGGTGTTCCAGCTCAGTGGTTTGGAGGAAAAACCGCTGATTTATTCGGTTCCAAAAAGGTGTTAATAGCAACTTCACTCGGCGTAGTGATAAGCCTATTTACCCTGCAGTTTTTGCCAATTTATTTGCTAGGAGTCGCTTTGTTTATAGCTCTTTACGGAATAAGTTTTTATGCACATCAACCAGCGTTAAACTCCCTTACAGGCTTTTTGAGTCCAGAAAACATGAGGGGAACCGTTTACGGCATGTTTTTCTTCACATCCTTTGGAATCGGCTCAATCTCGCAATCCATTGCAGGCTATTGTGCGGATAATTACGGTTTAGAATCAGCCTTCTACCTACTAACAATTTTCGCATTAGCAGCACTAGTCATTTCCTTAATGCTTCCAAAGAAAAGACTAGTTAAATGATTTTCTTTCTTTTCAGCATTTTTTCTAATATGGGGTGCAGTTTCTCATTTTCGGCTTTGATTTTATCCTTGCCTAAGGCACGCATTTGCTCGGTCATTTCCTTAACAACTTCTGCAAACTTCACTCCTTCAGCAGCGGAAACATATTCCACACGGAACCTTTCCGGGCTTAGTCCAAGCTTCTGTAGCATCGGTGCCAGAGCATCCATTCTAGCCTTCATCTTAAAGTTTCCGCTGATATAGTGGCAGTCGTATGGTAGGTGACATGCTCCAACCATGACCATGCCTGCGCCGAGTCTGAAGGCTTCTAGAATGAAGTCTCGATCAACTCTTCCTGAGCACATGACCCGTATGGGTCTTATGATTGGCGGATATTCAAATCTGCTCGTGCCCGCTAGGTCCGCTCCCGCATAGCTGCACCAGTTACAGAGGAAAGCCAAAATCTTGTCTTCAGAATTCGTTTCTAGAGCTGCTCTTATCTGGGCGAAGATTTGGGCGTCTGTGAAGTGCATCTGGGTTATGGCGTCTGCTGGACATTCTGCCACGCATGTTCCACATCCGTGACACATGGCGGTTATCACTTCTGCAGGTTGTTTTTCAACAATCGTTATAGATCCGTAAGGACAACGTTCAGCGCATATACCGCATTTTACAGTTACATTTCTACACTTTTCAGGATCAACAACTGAGACTATTGGCTCAATTTTCCATGTTTTCTTTGAAAGTATGGTTGCAGCTCTTGCCGCTGCTCCACTTCCTTGGGAAACACTGTAAGGAACATCCTTAGCACCTTGACATGCTCCGGCGACAAATACGCCATCTACGGGGGTATCAATAGGTTTCAATTTAGGGTGACTTTCCATGAAAAAGCCGTTTGTCCCTCGAGAGATATTAAAGAGCCTTGCTACTTCTTCTGAACCTTTACTTGGAATCGCCGCTGTCGCCAGCACCAACATGTCGCTCTTTATTTCTATTGAATCATTATTTTCTGTTTCTGCGTATACAGTTAAACTTTCTGTTTCAGGGTTTCCAATAACCTTTCTATCTGTAAGCTTCGCCCGTACAAAATTGATTTCCATATTTCGGGCTCTTCTGAAGAGTTCTTCGTAGCCTTTCCTGTTAGTGCGCATATCTGTATAGAGCACGTTAATCTGAAGGTTATTACCGTATTTTTCTTTAAGCAAAACTGCGTTTTTCAATGTTAACATGCAACAGAAACCGGAACAATACTCAAACTTATTAACATCACGAGAACCCACACACTGAATGAAAGTTAGGCTACTCGGCTTTTTACCATCTGAAGGTCTTACAAGCTCTCCGATAATTTGAGTACCCGTATCCAAAATTCGTTCGAGCTGAAGACCAGTTACCACATTTCTATACTGCCCATACCCGTATTGCTTCAAGTCACAGGGTTCGTAAACATCGAAACCTGTCGCAATTATAATCGTACCGACTTCAAACGTTGTCTCCTCTGGCTTCTGCTCAAAATCTATTGCATCTACTTCGCATGCGTCCTTGCATTCAGTGCAGCTACCATCTTTGAAATAGAGACAGTTTTCCTTATCAATCGTGTGAAACAAGGGTACAGCCTGCTCGAACGGAACGTAAATTGCCTTCCGCATACGCATGCCTGCGTCAAATTCATTCGAAACTTGAACGGGACATTTTTCTACACAAGTGTCACAGCACCCCAAACATTTTGACTCGTCAACAAATCTTGGTTTCTTAACGACCTTTACCTTGTAGCTTCCGATTACGCCCTCGACCTCCTTCACTTCAGAGTAGGTAAGCAACTGAATGTTTGGATTCGCTGCCACATCTCCTATTTTTGTGGCAACACAAGAGAACCTTGGGCACCTGTTCACTTGTGGACACACAGAGCACTCGAACAGAGGAAAAGTTCTGCCCAGCTGGGCCATGTGTCCCCCAATGCTTTCAGCTCTGTCAACCAAGTACACTTTATATCCCATGTTTGCAAGCGACAAGGCTGCAGTTGAGCCAGCAACTCCCCCGCCTACCACTAAAGCATTGTTGGTAACAGGAACTTCAATCGTTTCAAGCGGTCGCAACAACCTCACTTTTGCAACAGCCATCTTAACAAGGTCTTTTGCTTTTTCTGTAGCTTCTTTCGGCGTGCTTGAATGGCACCACGATGAAAATTCGCGGACGTTTGCCATCTCAAAAAGGAACGGGTTTAAGCCAGCGTCTGAAACAGTTCTTCTGAACGTTGGCTCATGCATCCTCGGAGAACACGCAGCCACAACGACACGATTAAGCTTGTGCTCCTCTATCCCTTTTCTAATCTCATCTTGCCCAGGGTCCGCACAAGTGTACCGGTTGGTTTTGACATAGACTACGTTCGGCAGAGAGCGAGCGTAATTTGCAACATCTTCTACGTCTACTACAGCACCAATGTTGAGTCCGCAATAACAGATGAACACGCCGATTCGCGGCTCAACTACGTCTTGAGGAGACTCTTGCGCCACGTCACTTCACCTCTTCCAAAACCGCTCTAACTTGCGCAACAACTTGCTCGCTCGTATAATGAGGCATCGTTATAGCTCCCACAGGACAGGCGCCGCCGCAGATACCGCATCCCCTACATAAACCTTCCGTGACTTTCGCCAGGTTTTTTCCGCCGATCTCTTCGATCCGCACAGCATCGTAGCTGCAAACAGACTCGCAGATTCCACATCCACTGCAGAGATCTTCATTCACCCTTGCAACCAAAGGCTCAACAATCCACTTAGACTTCCCAAGGATTGATGCTGCTTGTGCAGCTGCACCACTTCCATGCGCAACAGTGAAAGGTATATCTTTCAACCCTTGACATGCCCCAGCCAAAAATATTCCAGGTGTATCTGTTTCATTAGGTCTAATTTTCGGTTGACATTCCACAAAAAAGCCGTTTGTCCCTACTGGAATCTTCAGGATTTCTGCCAGTTCTGTTGCGTTTTGGACCGGAACAGCCGCGTTTGCCAGAACCGCCATTTCCGTTTCCGCCTTAACAGGTTTGCCGTCTTCTGTCTCAGCGTAAACCACGAGGTTTTTGGTTTCGGCGTCTTCGGTTATCCGTCGATTTTCCAGCTTCACCCTGATAAAGTTGACTCCAGACTTCTGAGCCCTATTAAAGAATTCCTCGTAGCCTTTGAAGTTGCTTCGCATGTCATTGTAAAACACATAAACTTGAACGTCGTCTTTGTACTTCTCTTTCAGCATAACTGCATGCTTCAGCGTGTACATGCAACAGAAACTGGTACAATACTCATACCTGTTGATGTCACGTGAACCCACACACTGCAAAAAAGCAACGGAGTGTGGTTTCTGTCCATCTGAGGCCCGAATCACTTTGCCGGCAGTGGGTCCAGCCGCTAAAATAAGTCTCTCAAACTCCAAAGCCGTGAATACATTTTCATATTTGCCATAGCCGTAGCACTCCATATCCTCAGGGTTATACATGTCATAGCCTATGGCAACTATTATGGCTCCCACGTTGACTTCAACTTCTTCAGGTTTCTGGTCAAAATTTATGGCTTGCCGGGCGCCGCAAGCGTCCACACACTTGTAGCATTCAATGCAATAATCCTTATTGATTGTGTAGATAAGCGGAACAGCTTGGTCGAATGGAACAGAAATGGCTTTTCTCACGCCCAACTTCATGTCCGCCGGGTTTGGATACTCAATGGGGCAAGCGTCTCTGCATTCGCCACATCCGGTACAGTTTGCGGCTATAATATACCGGGGGTTTTTCTGAATCTTTACCTTAAAATTGCCCGCGTATCCATCAACTTTCAAAATGTCAGCGTAAGATATTATTTCGATGTTAGGATGCCGTCCTACATCTACCATTTTTGGACCTTCGATGCATATACTACAGTCAAGAGTTGGAAATGTCTTGTCCAATAATGCCATGTGACCGCCAATGGTCTCAGTTTTTTCAACCAAATAAACCTTGAATCCCATGTCAGCCAAGTCCAGTGCTGCGCTTATGCCTGCGATCCCCCCGCCGATAACCATGACTTTCTTCGTTACAGGCAATTCGATGGGTTGCAACGGCTCAAGCAATCTTGCCTTGGCCACTGCCATCTTCATTATGTCCTTCGCTTTCTTAGCTGCCTCTTCAGGCGTCTTTTGATGACAATAAAACGAGAATTCGCGAATGTTTGCCATCTCGAAAAGCCACGGGTTCAAGCTGGCTCGGGAAACACATCGCCGAAAAATCGCTTCGTAAATCCTAGGCGAACAGCCAGCCACAACAACACGGTTTAGCCCACGCTTCTTTATCGCATCTATTATTTTTTCCTGACCTTGGCGGCTGCATGGGTAATTCATGTGTTCTGCGTAAACGACGTTTGGCAATGTTTTGGCGTATCTTGTCAAATCCTCAACATCCATCATCGACTGAATATTGGAACCGCATTCACAAACGAAAACTCCTATTCGTGGCGCTTCGGTTTTGCTTTTCTTTTGGATTTCTTCTTCAGCCAATTTACTTCCCTTTCCATCCTAGCCTCTTTCTTACGGATTCCCTTGCTTTCAAAGAACCCTTGGTTTTCAGTTCCTTAGTCATTTCAACTGGTGACGTTAGTCTTTCTAGGGCTTTGTTCCAAGCTCCCGAATGAACCGGCGTATGGTTTACCATAGTTCGTTTAAGCTCCAAGGCTTCATCAACCGGGCAAACAACCTTACATGTTCCGCAATAAATGCAAAACATCTCGTTTACATGCACCTGTTCATCCTCATCAGAGAGATAAAGGGCACCAAGGATTGGGCAAACATCCAAGCAGTCTGTGCAACCTTCTGGACATTTTTCTGGACGAATAGAAATTTTCCCGTGAATGAATTTTCGCACTTGCAGTACCCCTTTAGGACAGTTGAATTCGCAGATTCTGCAGCATGGACAACGCTCCTTTTCGATGTCGATTTTGATTTGGAGTCCTGTCTTCTCCTTTTCGGTTAAGGAGTCTATGTTTTCAACAAATTTTCCATCAGCCGTTAACTGCGTTATCTTAATTAAATCTAGGGGACACGCTTCTTCGCATTCCACACAGTCCACGGGACATTTGCTCGTATCCACCTGAATGTCGCGGATCAGTTCTGGGAAACTTTCCTTTTCGACAACTGATAAAATGTGTTCCCCGGTTACGGTTACTTTTATTGCTCCATAAGGACATAAGATGTCGCATATCCCACAGAAATTGCATTTCTCTAGGTCTATATCGATTTTTGCGTGTTTGGCCTTCACTCCTAGAGCTTTGGGTTGTTTTTCAAGTCTAATGGCTTCTTTTGGACATGCCAGAGCGCAGATTTCACATCCAACACATAGATTTTTGTTAAGGGTTAACTTGTAATTTCTGACATGCAAGACCCATTCTAAGGTCAATGTTTCCGCCGTGTCTTGTTTTAGTGTTTTCAGAGGCATCCATTAACCCGCCAAGTCACATCATAACGATGTGAGTTTGAAGTGTGCTCTAATAATTTTCCTTCATATATAGTTTATTGGATATTTTCGTCCATTGAAATAAAAACGAAACACCATGATATCTAACACCTAGTGCACGCAACTGCCATGTTTCTACTTCAGAAAAGTCGAGAAGCCCACCCCGAATCTATATTGCACCTCTCGCTTCGATTTTGTACTTTGCTACATTGCGCACGCTATTATCTCTCTCTTCTCTTACACACTGTGGAAACCTACGGCGCGCCCGAACTCTTGCTATTGAAGCCTATAATCTCTCTTCCGCGCGCACGTGTGAACCTGCTAGTTTTTTCATGGGAATATGCTTACTCGATGGGTAAGGCTTAAATATGACGTATGTCACAATGTCTCTCTCGCGCCGGGTGCAAGTTGAACTTTTTCCTCCTCACTCCTTTCTCCCTCATGAAAATCGGATGAAGACTTGCATCCTTTTAACGCGCGCGTATGTTAGGCTACCTTGAAGAATTTTGTCTTTGGCGCGCCGCAGATTGGACATTTTTCTGGCGGGGTATTTTCGATGGTGTTTCCGCATACGATACAGACGTAATAGTCGACATTTCCCAAGTTTTTGTTATTTCTTAGCGCTTCGTTTGCTTTCTGGAACAAGCTAGCGTGCACCTGTTCAACTTTGCTTGCTACATCAAAACTCCAGACTGCTTGATTGTTTCCTTCCTTTTTGGCGATACTCAAGTATTCAGGGTACATTTTCTTGAACTCGAAAGTCTCTCCAGAAACTGCAGCATCCAAGTTCTCGGTTGTTGATCTTATCTCTCCCATTACTCTAAGATGATTCAGGGCGTGTATTGCCTCTGCCTCTGCTGCTGCTCTAAAAAGTCTTGCAACCTGCGTTAAGCCTTCTTCCTCAGCCTTTCGAGCAAAAGCCAAATAGCGTCGATTAGCCTGTGACTCACCGGCAAACGCATCCTTCAAATTTTCGATTGTTCTACTCATCTTGGTTTCACCATTGAACCTCAATGTGGTTGTCCCGATATAAGTTTACGCGTTTCACGTAGAGAGACTGCGCGCGCGACTTTTAGGTCTTTTATCAAGATCTTTCGTAATACGAGCCCAAACCTATTGCTTTTTGTTCACTGGATTATTTTGTCCAGCAAAACATAGTTCAGTCTTAAATTAGGTAAAATTTTAATGAAGAAGTTTAGTGCAAACTGCCACGTGACATCTCAAGTTTTCATTCTTCAGAGCAAATATGTCTAAACTAGCGTTCCTCAATAGTTCCTCAAAAACTTCTAGGGAGAACTTCTTCTTTAAACCAGTAACAACAATGACAGCAGTCTCTTTCGTAACCCGTTTAACCTCATTCAAGTTTTTAAGCGGGTTCGGCATATTCTGGATTAGCGTTACAGCAAAAGCGTAGTCAAAGATGTTTTCTTTCAGAGGTATGTTGTCAGCGTCAGCACATATTAGGTGCACTTCCGGAAATTTTTTCGCATGTTCCCTTGCTTGAAACAGAATTTTTAGCGAGATATCCAGTCCAACAACCATTCTTGCTTTGTTTGCAACATAGCCGAATAAGAGACCTGTCCCGCAACCAACATCTAAGACTAAATTATGTTTTTCTAGGTTTATACTCTTCATAGCAGCCTCAATTTTTGCAGTTTGTTCTTCAGCGTATCGCATATCATAAAGGTGTGCCGTTAAATCATAACGTTGCATTACGTTGCGTTTTTTATCCCATTGATCCATGGCGAACTCCTCAGAAATCTTATCTATGCACATAGCCTTCTAAAACTATTGGCGAATATGAAGTGCCAAGCTCAAAGCCCTTTACTGTTTTGCTGAGTCCAGGCGTTGAGGAAGCAGCGAAGATCCTTAAGGAGGCTGTGTCCCAACGCAAAACATTACTCGTTATTGGTAACTGTTGGGTACATTACTATGGAAGAGCAAGCTCAAAACTGGAGCCTGGCGAACGCATCTTGATAATTAAGGAGGATGGTTCCCTTCTTGTTCATCGTTCAGTCGGTTATGAGCCTGTCAACTGGCAGCCTCCGGGCTGCATTTTCCACGTTCAAGTCAAAGGAAGCGTGTTGGAAATTCGTGCTGTAAGACGGAAGCCAGCCGAGTCCGTTAGGGTGTTTTTTGACAGAATCCACATGGTTTCCGCTTTGAGCCTTGTGGATTCTGGAAAGTTTTCTCTCTACGCAAGCGAGGAGGACATGAAAAAAGCGATTCTGTTGGAGCCTTCGCTTGTAGAGGAGGGATTCAAGCCTATGAGCTATGAGAAAAACGTTGAGCCGGGCTTTGTGGACGTTTATGGTGTAGATAGAGATGGGAACTTTGTTGTTGTGGAGATCAAGCGTAAAACGGCAGGCAGCGAAGCTGTGCTTCAACTCTCAAAATACGTGGATGCGATCAAAAGTAAGGTAAACCGTAAGGTGCGGGGGATCCTTGTGGCACCGAATATTGCGAAAGGGGTTCAGAGACTTTTAGCAACCCTTGGATTGGATTTTAAGGCCTTAGACCCTAAGAAGTGTGCTAGAACATTGAAGAGGTCGGAAACCAGAAAGTTGGAGTCTTTTTTCATGGAGGAAGGAAGTAATGATTCGGAAAGTTAAGGAACTTGATGAAGAAGGATTAATGAAAAATCTTGAAAAGGCTCAGCTTTTTAGCGCAAACAAGAGTCTATTTGTTTTGGAAAAGTGCACATGTGCTTATAGAATTAAGGACTATTGACCGAGCTGACCCCGAAATAAACCAGACAGTTAAGATCAGATTTAAGCCATTCAAACACTATCCATTATAGCAAAAATTTAAATCTCTGTGTGGGTTGAGCTTGTGGCTGGAGTCAGGATCTGGAAATGCTTTGGGAAGAAGTTAAACGAAATAGCCGCGCGCAGAAGTGAAGATGATGGTGATTACTGAAGCCCTAGTTGTTGACGGAGGCACCGTTTACGCTTGGTGAATTCGCTACTGCTTTCATTTTGATACTTGCCGCATCTTCTCTAATCTACATATTTGGTCGCTGGTTGTCACCCAAGTCTGTCCAAAGCGAAAATGGGCAGTCTACATATGCCTGTGGAGAAAAAGCAGCTTTCCCAAAACTGAAAATTAACGTGTCGTTGTATAAGTATCTAATCTACTTTGTGATTCTGGATTCCTCGGTGTTACTAGTAGCCTTTGCCTCTCTCGCGCTCCGTACAGCAAACATGCTGCTTTTCATGTTTTACTTGTTCATAGTGCTTGTATCGGGTTTCCTTCTTCTCGGAGGAGGCGACCAGTAACGTGTTGCGCTAGTCTTGTAAGTTGGGCTAAAAAAAGGTCACCATGGATTCTTCATTTCAATTCTGGAGCATGCAACGGATGCGACATCGAAGTTGTCGCACTCTTAACACCCAGATACGACATTGAACGATTTGGAATACTACTTGAGCCATCGCCAAGACACGCTGACGTTTTGCTAGTCACAGGTCCTGTTACTAGGCAATGTGCAGACAGACTGAAACGTATTTGTGAACAGATGCCTGAGCCCAAGTTTGTCGTAGCAATAGGCGCGTGTGCTTGTTCAGGCGGTGTATTCGAGGGAAACTACAACGTGCTGGGAGGAGCAGATAAAATTATTCCAGTTGACGTTTATATTCCTGGCTGCCCACCGAGACCTGAAGCCATAATTGACGGAATTGTAAAACTGCTTAAACCAGCGAAGGAGGCAAAGTCTAGTGACAAACGTTGAACAAAACATTTTGACAGCGCTTAGCAATAAACTAGGAGAAAAAATCCTTCAAATCCAAACTCCACAGCCCAGAAAAGTCTTTGTTCGAGTTAACGCTGGGGTTCACAGAGACGCTTTGAGAGTCTTGCTCGACAAAGATGAAAGCGCGGGCATATCAGCAATCACAGGCGTGGATTTGGGAGAAAAAATTGAATTAATGTACCACATCCGTACGCATGGCACCATTGTCACAATTAGAACTGAAGTGTCAAGAGAAGACGCGAGAATCAAAAGCATAACCGACTTAATTCCAGGCGCAATTTTTCACGAAAGAGAAGTCACTGACCTCTTCGGCGTAATCTTCGAGGGTTATCCAAGCCCGAAAAGATTGATCCTCTCAGAAAACTGGCCGAAAAACCTTTTCCCACTCAGAAAGGATGCTGAGATTACAAATATTGAGGACAAATTAGAGAAGGTTACTGTTTTAGATGAGGACAAGCGGTCTTCAGATGGAGGAACATTAGTAAATATAATCATGGGGCCACAACACCCTGCTTTTATAGAACCAGAGAAGTTTTCCTTGAAAGTTGATGGAGAAATTGTGAAAGAGGTTAAACCTCGCATCGGTTATGTTCATAGAGGAGTTGAGAAAGCCGCAGAAAAACGCACTTACTTGCAGGATATTTACTTGGTTGAAAGGATATGTGGCATTTGCAACGCTTGCCATGCCGCATGTTTTTGTCAAACAGTTGAAGCAATAATGGGAACGAAAGCACCGCCTAGAGCTAAATATTTACGCACAGTAGTTTTAGAGCTTAACAGAATTCATAGTCATATGCTCTTGTTAGGCCACGCTGGCCTCGAAATTGGATACGAATCATTCTTTCAATACATGTGGCGCGACAGAGAACCCATAATGGATATGATGGAGTTGCTCACTGGCAATAGGGTTATCGCTTCATTTAGCACGATTGGAGGCGTAAGACGCGATTTTAAAGAAGAAAAGATTCCGAAAATCAAAGTAGAACTAGCAACTTTGAAGGAAAAAATGAGTTTCTACAAGCACCTTTTTGATAGAGACCCTACTTTGAAAATGCGAACGAAAAACGTGGGAGTACTGAACAAACGGGAAGCATTAAAATTGTGCGTCGTCGGCCCAGTGGCGCGTGGTTCAGATGTGAAGATGGACGTTAGGAAGGATGAACCCTACGCCGCTTATGACGAAATTCCCTTTAAAATTATAACTTACAACGAAGGTGATTCTTGGGCAAGGCTAATGGTTCGCCTTGACGAGATCAGCGAAAGTATCGACATAATAAACTTCGCACTGGACAACTTACCAAGCGGTTCTTACAGAATTCGAGTTCCCAGAATTGTGCCTGCTGGCGAAGCACTTGGTCGTGTTGAAGCACCGAGGGGCGAACTATTTTATTATGTGAAAAGCAACGGTACAGCGTATCCTGAACGTGTTAAAGTGCGTACTCCGACATTCTCCAATATTCTATCTTTCGTCCAAATCGCGGAGGGCGGTAACATAGCGGACGTGCCTGCGAGTTTCGTAAGTCTGGACCCTTGTTTCTCATGCACCGACAGATAAGGAGGTTAAAAAAACGAGTTTAGACTTGACATTCATCTTTCGTGTGTTAATCTTTCCAGGTTTCACTTTTATTCTGTTATTCACAATGTTTTGTGATTGGGTTGAAAGAAAAATAGAGGCGCGAATGCAGAATAGAATCGGCCCTACCTACACTGGTCCCGCAGGCATTCTACAGCCTTTCGCTGATTTCGTCAAGTTGTTAGCAAAGGAAGACATTATTCCAAGCAACACAAAAAGTGTCGTTTTCAGGTTTGCGCCTATTCTTTCTTTCTCAATCTTCGTTTTCGCTCTGTTCTTCTTACCCATCGATGGGTCGAACGTGATTCCCCATTCAAGTTTTGAGGGTGACTTGATTTTCGTTCTGGCTTTAATATCAGTTGCCAACTTTTTCCTCTTTCTTTCCGGATGGTCTTCAACCAACCCCTATAGCGCAATAGGTGCCACTAGAGTTTTGACACAATTTCTCGGCTATGACATACCTCTTTTTATTTTCGCGTTAACCTCCGCTTTTCTCGCAAATGACCTGAGCATTTCAACGATAGCAGCTAGTCAAAATGTTCCATTTGTTCTTTTGATTCCGTGGGCTTTTGCGCTGTTTATTATCACTCTTCAAGCAGAATTGGAGAAAGACCCATTTGATGTTCCCCACGCCGAAACGGAGATAGTAGCCGGCTACGAAACTGAATATAGCGGTCGCCGATTGGCTTTTCTTAAGCTAGCTAAAGATGTGCAAATTGTTTTGGGCGCAGTTATCGTAGTTGAACTCTTCTTAAGTGGTCCATATGGACCAGTGTTTCTCGGCTTGCCAGCATTCTGGTACACATTATGGTTCATACTTAAAGTTCTCTTTGTTGTTATGATAACGGAATATTTAACATGCGTATTCGCAAGATTGCGCATTGACCAAGTACTGGTCATAAACTGGAGGATGCTAATACCGCTCTCAATTCTATCTCTCGTTGCGACCGTCGCAGTGGCGTTTTGGCTTAATCCACTTGTGGTGTGACAAAATGACTAAAAAAATCAAGCTATCACCGATGTTGAAAGAGGTGCTTTCTCAGATTTTCAGAAAACCGGCCACTCAAAAATATCCCGAGGTCAAACCGAAAGTTCCTGACGGTTTCCGTGGCAGGCAAATATTCGATATAGACCTTTGTATCGGTTGTGGTTTGTGCGCTAGAGATTGTCCAGCGAAAGCCATCGAGATGGTGGATGTTGAAGGAAAGAAAAAACCATTGTTTCATCTTGACCTTTGCATCTTCTGTTATCAATGCGCTGAAAGCTGTCCTAGAAACGCTATTAAAACTTCTGGGTTTTTTGAACTCGCCTCAACGAATAAGCACGAGTTGGTGGTTAAACCGCAGATAAATCTTCAAAAGAGGAGTGAGGCGTAAATGATTCTGGAATTGCTTGCAGTAGGATTGATTGTTTCGGCTTTTTTGGCAGTCCATCTTGATGACGCAGTCTATTCAGTTGCCTCTCTAACAGGCACACTCATTTTGGCGGCGGTTTTATACGCTCTAAACGATGCCACTTTCGTGGCTGTTTTTCAGCTGGCTATAGGTGTAGGAACATTGGCGGTTCTTTTCCTGTCAGGTGAAATGCTTAGTGAAAAACCGAGTGGGAAAAAACCTTTAAAAAACGCTTTTCTAGCCATAGCAGCAGCGTTACTTTTGTCGATCCCATCCATTTTTCTTTCAGTCAGAACTATCCCAACCAGTGTTTCTTCGGATGTTTCGTTTCCAGAAGCGTTATGGAACTTGAGAGCAATAGATGTTGTTTTACAAGGTTTAGTGATAATGACTGTTGCTTTAGGCATTGCCATAGTTCTGCACGAAAAAAAGGAGGGAAAAAACTGATGGATTACGTAATTCTGTCGATGACATTGCTTGCAATTGGTATTTACGGTCTGTTAACCAAGCGTCACCTGTTGAAAGTGTTAATATCGGTTGAATTAATCGCAACAGCAGCATCGATGAATTTCGTGTTGCTCGCCTCTTCATTGAACAAGGCACTAGGCGAAGCTTTTTTGATCCTTGCCTTTTCCACTGACACCTGTGTAACTGGTATCATATTGGCTTTATTGGTCATAGCTTCTAAGAAATATGGAACATGCGACATCAGAAAATTAGCGAAGTTAGAGCAGCACGAAACGATTGAAGGTGAAGGAAAAAGTGATAGCAAAATAAAGGAGGACATTGTCTAGTTGCTTCCTTATGCGTCGTGGCTTGTTTGGGTAATCCCAACCCTTTCTAGCCTGTTTGTCCCACTCGTCGCGCGGTTAGGTGGAAAAGCAAGAGACTGCTTTGCAGTGATAGTAAGTTTAGCCGCTACTGTATTCGCGTTTTCTATGGTTCCTGACGTTTACTTTGACACTTTAACGAATCCAGAATCCACCGTGCCATGGATTTCTACGTTGGGTATAAATGCAGGGGTGTTTATCGACCCGTTAAGCGTTCTATTTGCGAATTTAATTGCTTTCTTCGGTTTCATAATCATCATTTACTCTTTGGGTTATATGGCGGGCGAAGAAGGCTTAGCCAGATACTATTTTTTCATGCTTCTTTTCATTGGTTCAATGATCGGACTTGTCATGTCGGATAACTTTCTTCAGATGTTTGTTTTCTGGGAAATGGTAGGACTCTGTTCTTATTCGTTGGTTTCTTTCTGGTACAAACGCCCAGAATCTGTTGGCGCAGGCATCAAAGTTTTCCTCATGACCCGCGTGGGCGACGTTTGCCTTTTAGCTGCGATTGCTCTTCTTTACGCTAGTTTGGGAACATTTTCATTCCATGATACAATTGCCAAAATAGGAGCTGTGCCTTTACCAACTTTAACCGCTGTTGCCTTTCTCATGCTTGGTGGAGCAGTTGCAAAATCAGCTCAGCTACCCTTACACACATGGTTGTACAGTGCCATGGAGGCACCGACTTCGGTTAGCGCTCTCTTGCACGGGGCAACCATGGTGAAGGCAGGGGTTTACCTGATCGCTAGATTGTTCATATTGTTCGGGCCGCTCGCACTATCAATCCCTATGTGGCTGCCTTCTGTGGCTTGGATTGGCGCTATTACCGCATTCGTTGGGGCAACCTTGGCGGTGCATACGCCTGACATAAAAGGAGTGCCTGCTTACTCAACAATTAGCCAAATAGGATTCATGATGGCAGCATTAGGCGCCGTCTCGCCTACTTCTTCACAAGGCTGGTTTGCCGGTTTGTTTCACATGTTAAGCCACGCCTTCTTCCAAGGACTCGGTTTCCTTGCAATAGGCGGCATCGTTCACACGCTTGGAACCCGTGACATGCGACTGATGGGTGGACTGCGGAAGGCAATGCCGATCACGTTTGGACTCAGTATAGTCGTTATGTTTGCCCGTACCGGGGTGCCTCCGTTCGCAAGTTTTTTCAGCAAAGGGCTCATTATAAGTAGTCTTTGGTCGACTGGAGATGTTCTACTAGTGCTCACAATTTATGCTGCCACATCGGTTACGTTTGCCTACACTCTGCGATCTATTATACTTACCTTCCTGCGTGAGAAGTCGGATTATTTGAAGAAAATTCATTTGCATGAAGCTCCAAAGATAATGCTCTTCTCCTCTGGCATACTCGCTGTGCTATGTGCCGCTTGGGGTTTGCTTGGAAATTTAGTTGCCAAGTTTATGCACGTTAGCGTGGAAATAGGGCTAAGTGAGGTTTACAGTTCCTCAACCCTGATTTTCCTAATCGTCCTTTTCTTGGGGGGCTTTCCCGTGTATCTCACTTATTCCCGGAAATCCGTGTTAATAGAAAGGACAAGAAGGACTTTGTTGGCTCCCTTGAACACGGTTTTGGAGCATGGCTACTTCTTCGACGATTTCTACGAAAAAGTCATTGTCAAGGGATTCGGCGGCATATCTAAAGGTCTTCGACGCATTGAAGTAACTGGTTTTGGACGTTTACCTTACTTTTTTGCCCATGGAATCATTAGAATCGCTAATGGTGCTCACAAACACGTTGAAAATGCGATCTTTAACCGTTTGCCCCAATTTACCGCAAATGGAGTGATAAGTTTGGCTCATGGCACTCGCGAGTACCTTGACGTTTTTGTCGATGAAATACTGTATATCGCGGCAAACAGAACGTTGTTATCCGCCTCAAAACTCAGGAAAACATATTCTGGCTCCCTACAGCATTTCATAGCGGCGGCTCTGCTCGGATTTTTAATACTCTTAATATTAATAATAGCCACAATGTTTAGGTGATATGAAATGCAAAACATACTCTTGTTAACATTACTCTTGCCTACATTAGCTGTTCTAGTTGTTTATTTGACGGGGAAAAAATCTGCAAAGACAGCCGCGATTCTGGTTGCCTTAATCGCCCTAGCCGACATCGCATTGCTTTCCACAACCGTACCCGTCGTTCTCGAATCCGCAGAGCACAAATATGTTGAGTCCTATTATTGGATTCCTGTTCTCGGTTCTTCCTTTACGCTTTTTGTTGACGGCATCAGTTTGTCCATGGCAATTATAACTTTGATACTTATTCTAGTTGCTGCTCTTTTCTCAGTCAATTACATGCAGAAGAAGAAAGGACTTGCTGAATACTATGCGCTTTTGACGTTGCTGTTTATAGGTCTCGTCGGCGTTTTCATCACGTCAAATCTTATGCTTTTCTACTTCTGTTGGGAGCTAATGCTTGTCCCATCGTATTTCATAATTGGTGGATGGGGCTACAAAGAACCATATAGAGCAGCGTTCAAGTTTTTCATATTCACTCACGCAGGCGCCGTCTTTGTTCTTCTAGGCATAGGAGCCATCTTCATGGTTACAGGCGACTTAGACATGTTTCAGGCCCAAGACCTGTTGATGGCTGCCCAACCCGACCTTGTCAAGTGGATTTTGCTGTCGCTTACAGCAGGTTTTGCCGTGAAAATGGCTGTTGTTCCGGTTCACATGTGGCTGCCGGATGCGCACTCCGAGGCACCTGCACCAATGTCTGCTCTTCTAAGCGGAGTTATCATCGGGGCTGGCGCTTATGCGATACTCCGAGTGTCTTTAGGAACAGTGTTCCCCGCTGTCGCCGTCATTGCAACTGATTTTGGAAACCAATTTCTGCACGGTTTAGCAGTGTTCGGAGTTATATCCGCGTTCTTTGGGTCTCTGATTGCTTTGGTGGAAAATGACATAAAAAGAGTAATAGCATATTCAAGTATAGCTCACATGGGCTACGTTCTTTTCGGGCTTTCCCTCTTTCCTTTCCAAGAACCCGTGACCGGGACAGCGCTGACCGGGACGGTGCTGCATCTCGTAAATCACTCTGTAAGCAAAGGCTTGCTCTTCTTGTCAGCCGGTGCCGTTATGAAACAGCTTGGAATCCGAGATATACGCGAAATGGGTGGACTCGCTGGACAGATGCCTGTTACCGCAACAGCTTCAACTACATCAGCATTAAGCATCGGAGGCGTACCCCCATTCGCTTGTTTCATCAGCGAATTTCTAATATTCGTCGGAGCCTTCCAAACAATCAACAATGACAGTTTCTACCTTCTGCCAACAGCGTTAATGCTAGTAGCCACTGTTCTGTCACTCGCTTACGCCTTAAGATATATACGCCATATCTTTTTGGGACCTACGAAACTCAAAAGAGCTAAAGATGCTCCGTTTTTTATGAAGTGTGCAATGACCATCTTGATGGTGTTTGTCATAGTTCTTGGAATATGGCCCGCATTCTTCCTTGATCTCATTAACACTGTAAGTTTTGTTTAGTGAGGAAAGCCAATGATAGAAATTCTAGATGTTTCTTTGCCGATAATTAGTTTCGTCTTGTTTTCGCTTTTAACGATTCCAGTAGTTAAGGCTATGCGCAAAAGAAAAGGCATGAAAACTGTTCTCACGCTTGGTTGGTTCTCAACGGTTTTCATTATTGCGGCTATACCTATAGCGAATTTAGCAATCAAATATTATGAACACCCCTCACCTCAACCATTCCTTAACATAACCTTAACAAGCGAACCGCTTGCTATATTTTCAAGCACTTTCATGATAGACGCAATGTCAATTTACATGGCAATCATCTTCACAATCGTCGGCGCAGTTACTTTTCTGTACAGCATCTTCTACATTAATCTCAGTGAAAGACCTTCAGAACGATACTACTCGGTTATGCTGATAATTATCGGCTGCATAATAGGCACCGCCTTCTCAGGCGACCTCCTAACCCTCTTCATTTTCTGGGAGGCCTCGGCAGCAGGCTCAAGTTTCTTGATGCTCTACCGTAAAACACCCAGTTCTCTACATGCCACATTAAAATACCTAGTTATGATAATCATTGCCTCAGCCTTCATAGTCTACGGGCTTTCAATAGTTTACGGCATCACTGGTACACTTAACTTCTGGGCAGTAAAACAAGCTTTGATAGCCTTAGAAGACAAGCATCTACTTGTAACCGCCTTCATTTTTATTGCAGCTGGCTACGCTATCGAGGCTGCCGTGGTACCGTTTCACATGTGGCTTCCAGATGCTTACACAGCAGCACCAGCGTCCTCTTCAGCATTTCTTTCGGCACTCATAGACCAAGGAAGCTATTACGTTCTGCTGAGAGTTCTCATCTACATCTTGACGCCGCCCACAGTTCTGGAGTGGACAGTTATGCTCGCCGTTTTCTCCGCGTTAACAATGATAGTGGGCAACTTGCTCGCGTTAGCTCAAGAAAACGTGAAACGTTTAATAGCAAATGTTTGCATCGCAGATGTCGGTTACAATCTTGTAGCGATAACCAGCGTAACACCGCTTGGAATCATGGGCAACCTCTACTTCTTCCTAATTGGAGGAATAACCACAGCACTTTCCTTTATGGCATTGGGAATTTTAAACCGCATGGGATTCGAAACCTTAGAGGACTTTTCGGGAGTAGGTAGAAGAATGCCGTTTACAAGTTTAGCTCTACTTCTCGGCGTCTTTTCCTTCGCAGGCGTTCCACCTCTTGCAGGTTTCATCGCAAAATACCTGGTCTTCACATCTGCAATAGAAGCAAATCTAAGCTGGCTAGCAGTCATCGGCGTCTTAACCAGCATCATTCAAGCCGCATACTTGCTAAGGTTAATCAACTATATGTACGCAAAAACACCACAAGAAGAAACTAAAATTAAAGAACCGAAAAAGCTACTTGTTCCAATCTTCATTCTTGTTGCTGCAATAATCATTTTGGGCGTCTATCCCACGATCGTTCTAAACCTTATCGAGCCCGTAATACAGCAGCTCCCGTTTATACCATAGCTTCTCTTGAAATTTGGGTATATATTTAAGCATAGTTTTTCCCTTTTATTACGAGTAGGAAGGTTCAACTATGCCAGAGGAGAAGAACAAACTCATAGCGTTCAACGAGCTCGAACGCATGATAATAGAACCCGAATTCTGCACCTTGTGCGGTGCTTGTGAGGCTGCTTGTCCAGTTCATGCAATAAAGATAGAGCACGACAAACCACATAGGCTTCATGATTGTTCTGAACATCTGGATTCTTGCCCAATCTGCTATGACATATGTCCCCATACCGACGCGCTTTTGTTTGAAACATTACGGTGTGTTGCGGACGCGCCTCATAGAAGAGAAAGTCTGGGTCATTACAGAAAGATTTTGCTTGCCCATGCCACTAACCCTACTTTAAGAGATGCCAGTAAGAGCGGGGGTGTTGTAAACGCACTTCTTAATTTTGCCATCAACAAAAAAATAATTGACAGCGCCATAATCTCAGAAGCCTCACCGAGATTTCCCATAAAAGTTAAGCCTTCAATAAGCCTCGTGCCAGACGACACGCTTTCCGCCGTGGACGCTAAAATTGTGCCCTCTGCCGTGGCGGAGGCTTTCGGTCGTGCCGTTTTTGAACACGGTAAGGTCCGTATCGGTTTCGTCGGCATTCCCTGTCACATTCGGGCGCTTCGAAAACTCGAAGCTTGGCAACACAAGCTGATGCACAGTCTCGAAATAACGATAGGGCTTTTCTGCCTCTGGACCTTCTCACTGGGTCGATTATTGGAGTATCTTCTGCATGAACATAAGATTGCAGCTAACGAGATTCAAAATGTGGATTTGACGGCGAATGAATACGTCGTAACTACAGAAAACCGTGTTGTTCGAATTCCTCTTTCAGAAGTCAAATCCCATATCATGAATAGTTGTAGAACTTGTGGGGACTTTACCTCTGAACTTGCCGACCTAAGCATTGGCGGAGCAAGCCCATTAAAAGACTGGTCTATAGTCATTATCAGAACTAAGAAAGGTGAAACTTTCTTCAATAGAGCTGTCAAAGGAGGCGTTATAACAACAAAGAAGATAGAGGCTGAACCAGAAACCTTAGCTCATCTAATCCAGTTGTCCGCTCATAAAAGAAACGCCGCTTCACAGGAAATTATGGCTATGAGAAAAGCAGGTGTTCCTGTTCCTACTGCAGTAGAGTTCGTCTACAAGACTATAGCCACCGAAATAAGCATGCTGGAGGAAGTGAAAGTAGGAGAAATTATGACAAAAAAAGTTATTGCCGTGCCGCCAAACATGACAGTTGATGAGCTTCTCGACGAAATAGCTGAGCATCATCACATCGGCTTCCCGATAGTAAATGAAACAAATACAATTGTGGGAATTGTTACCTTGCAGGATGCAATGAAAGTTGCTAAAGAGAAGCGAAACAGTCTTTCTGTTGGTGAAATTGGCACTAAAGATTTAATCGTAGCGTTTCCTGATAACTCTGTTGCTGAGGCTTTCAAAAGAATGAGCAAACACAATGTTGGAAGACTTCTTGTTGTAGATGACAAGAATACGCGTTTATTATTGGGCATTCTAACAAGAAGTGACGTGATGCATACGCTAAGCGCGCGAATAGGAAGGCAATGTTGAGACTATGGGAAATCTTACTTCTCCAAGTAAGAAATTGGTAAGACTCTAGTTTTTGCAAAAAGCCAATCAGCAACAATGGAGGCAAAGTTGTCACAACAATGTTGTGTAAGAAAGCGCGCACTGCTGTCCACTCCCATGCCGTTGGATGCGAAGGCAGAATAGCTCAGAAGAGAAATGCTCGTGGAGAAAACGAAAGAATCATCATTGCACTCAAAAAGAATTAGGGTGTTTTCATTTATTAGACCACTGCTCATTTTTCCCATGTCCAGCGATGTATGTTAGAATAGCTGACACGTGCAAACAAGCTTATCTCTTAAGCTTCTCTCAGACTCTTTTTCTTCTTTATATAATCATATTTGAAACGTGTTTTTCCACCTGATTTTTGCTAAAAATTCTCAGAATTTTCTCACACACCTGTCAAAAACGCACGTTGCAATGTTCAACAGGTTCTCGTGTTTCCTCAGAGTTCTCAGCGGATTCTCAGAGCTGCTTCCCGAATTTCTCAGACAGTTCTCGTGCGCGTTCTCTGCGGTTCTCGTGGTTTCTCGTGTGAGAGCTTCTCAGGCTCTCAGCCGGGTTCTCGCAGCTTCTCACTGAGAGTTCTCGTGGCTCTCTACAAAGTTGCGCTAAGAATGTCAATTTTATGGAAAACATCGTTCTTGTCTCTCTCTAAACTCTCGTAACAAGAACAACTCTCAGCGCAAAGCATTCCTAGAGACTGAAAACGATGGAAAAATCACGGTGAACCCCCTCTAGTTTCTAAAAAGGCAAAACCACAATTCTCATTTGAGAAAGTGCAAATGCACACACTAAGAAATAAAGTTTATAGCACCAAAGTGGCGTAACGCGCACAGTTATAAAAGACTTTGAGCGAAAGCTTTTATCACCGCTTAAGATGGAGATGTCTCCCGAAGACCAAACTTCTAGTTGGCTTTTTGATTTCTGATATACGGAAAGAGATCAGCAGCAGATACCTATAAACATTGCGCGTGCGCGTGGTTAAAAATGTGGGAAGATTCTATCTGATCACTTCTGTTTTGCTTGTGTGCACTATTTGACATCCGTCACCATAGTATAGCTAGTCACTGATCCCTTCGCTTAGTTTTAATCTTGCCAACTCTCTTATTTTTCTCAATCCTCCGTCTGAAAGTGGTTTTGCTTTGATATATCGTTCTTTTACGGCATATTCGAAAATTTTTCTCCCTCTTTCAGTTCTAATCAACACAGTCGTCCATTTCTCCGGCGACCCTACCCCTCCAAGTGATACATCTGCAAGTCTGTTTGTAAAGTCACGGCAATGTCTGCATGATTTTCGGAGATGTTTGCGTAGTTGGCGTCTATGAGCTTCCAGTTCAAGTTCATTGTCTACATATACTCGGATTTTTTCTGTGTCCAGGTCGATTTTATTGACGCTCGAAGGGTTGATGCCGTGCTTTTTGGCTAGGAATTTTATGAAGAGATCGTTGTACGGGTAGGTGCCGTAGCAGAAAAGCCCGATTATCAGTTTTATTGAGTTGAATATTTTGCTGTATCCTTTTGGGCTGATTTTTGTAGTCCACATTCCACGGACTTGACAGGGTGTAGCCACTACTGCTATTCTGAAACGAACCCATTCGTACAATGCAGAGCTGACACCGATAACTGTTGCAGCCGGGGTATACTTCGTTTTTTGAACTTTCAATAAGTTTTTGGGGTCTGTGATAACCATGGGTTTGGGTTTCCATGCTGGATGTTCTGTCGATGTTACTGCCACCGTAGCGTTAACTAGTTTGTTTTCAAGCGTATATTTTAGTAGAGCTGTGGCTACACCTCCGCACTGGGCGTTCTTAAGAATTTTCTTGTCGGTAGCTTGAGCCATATACGCTTTTAGAAAGTGGCCGAGTTCGTCTTTTGCCACTGTACCAAACTCTTCTTTCTCGGCTTTTTCAAGATTGAACATTATTTCTGGGCAATTATAGTAGCAAAAGCCGCATTTCTCACATAAATGTTCGATAGACTTGTAAATGTCACGAGTAACCTCAAGCTCATAAAGTTCTAAACGTTTGAAGCTTTCTTCTCGAAGAATTAACGCGTTATACGGACAGGCAGCAACACATGTACCGCAAACAGTGCATAGCCCAGGAGTAACCACTTCATTCATTAAGTCACTAAACGACTTTTCTTTGATTCCGCTCAACTCATTCACCTCTAGATTATGTCACACCCAGCAGTGTGTAGGAAAGTAGGTATATGAGGATGAATAATGCTCCCGCCTTCTTATCGACTCTTAGCGCGCGCGATAATCGTTTTAGGCATCTATCCCACAATAGTTTTTAACCTTATCGAGCCTGTAATACAGCAGTTTCCGCTTATACCATAATGTTTCTATGAATTTGAGCATATATTTAAAGATGGTTTTTCCCTTTTATTACAAGCAGAAGCGCGCGCATGCATTAAGTACACGCGTGAAGCCTACGGTTGTTATATGATATAAGTTGAGCGCACGCGCTATGATGCTTAGAAGAGATATTGCACCTCTCCAATTAGAAGCAGTAAAACTACTAATATTATGGCTCCGATAAAGCCTGCTAGCATGTTGTAAGATAGCACTCCTGTATGCGTTTTTCTGAATCGTCGAGCAAATGATGTAACAAGATGAGCTGGAAAATAGTAAAATGCGTCGATTCCCTTACGCTCTATATATTCATACGCGATGTTAGACAATTTTGTGAAGAAGCTTGCAACGGCGTAGTTGAACGAGTTGAAATAGCATCGATTCCAAAGAAAACCATGAATCCTCCTCAAAAATACGTTTTCCTCGGTTAACCTAGTTGGCCGAACTTGGCGAGTTACGTATAGCCGATACGCAGGATAGCCTCCGACTGTCAACACAACACAGGCTACTCCAAAACTAGGCGAAAGAAAAGCCATTCTTAAAACATCCACAACCCCCTCATGAACCATTCTCTGGTGTAGGAGAGGTGGGAGAAACTCATGAAATCCCGTGATGACGAATGGCGCCAACACACCTATCATTATTGTAGCTACCGCTGCAATCCCCATGGGAACCCACATTAGAAGTGAAACTTCCTTGATAGGCGATCCCTCACGTTCAAGTTTCCTTATGTGCTTGCTTTTTCGACCGAAAACCACACCCATCATACGAATGACATAAAAGGCGGTGATCGCAGCAGTAACCATCATAACGAAGTAAAGTCCGTAGACTGAAATCATTAAAGTGAACTTTCCTTGTCCGCCGAGTTCTTGTGCAAGCCCTAATATTGCACTGTAGATCGTTTCCTCACTCCAAAATCCGCTTAACGGCGGTATACCAATCGTAGCAAGAGCCCCAATGATCATGCATTTAAACGTGATTGGCATGCGGTCTCTAAGTCCGCCCATAGCAAACATGTCTTCGGATCGAACTCTATGCAAAATTGCAGCTGCACACAAGAAGAGCAGACCAGATGCAATGGCGTCCACCATCAAATGGAAAATGCCTCCTAAATATCCAGATGTCGGATCAGTCATTAAACCGCCTACGCCTAGACCCACTATCATGTAAGCGTACTGGCTCATAATAGAATATGCCAAAACCCTTACGATGCTTCTCTGAACCATAGCCAAGCTCGCTCCTAACAACGCGCTAAACCCGCCGACCCATGCGACGATTAGAAAGAAAATTGCTAATTCTCCAGAACTACTCGGCAAACCCTGCTGAAATATTGGAAGAGTTCTGGCCACTAGATATACTCCTGCCAGCACCTCGACAATCGCATTAAACGAGGCTGGTGTAGAAGGCATAGCGTCTGGCAACCACTCATGCAGAGGAAATTGAGCTGACTTCGCTATGGCTCCGCCAAACAACATGAGAGCAGTCATAAGAGCGATCCTTGGCAATTCTGACATCCAGCCAATGTTGCTTTCGATGCCCTCAAGATTAAAAGTGCCAGTATAGAAATACATTGTTAGAATGGACGCTAACATAAGAACGTCTCCGATGCGAAGGATCATAAACGTTTTCAAACCATAACGAGCCTTGTGAGAATCCTTATGCCAAAAGGTCACCAATGCAACACAGGCTAATCCAACAATTTCCCAGCCTATAAAAAGCTGAAGAAGGTTGTCTGACATAACTATCATGCCCAATCCACCGATGAAAAGCTGCAGGAACACCCAGTATCTAGTCAAGCCCTGTTTTCCTCGCATATACTCCACAGAGAAAACCGTAACTAGAAGCCCAATACTGCTAACAACACAAACCATAAGTACGCTCAGAAAATCAACCAACACGCCTGCGTCTAAGCCTAGAGAACTGATCCATGGAAGCTGCCAATCGAGAGGCAACCCGCCTATCACTTCCCCGCTAACCCAATTAACTGCCTCTCCCATGAAAACATCAGATACCATAGAAAATGAAAAAACGACGGCAGCTACAATGAAAACTATTGGCACATAATCTCGGATTTTGCGATGTGCTAAGGCGAAGAGCGGCGTAAGCCCAGATCCGATAATTGGGATGAGCCAGCAAAGCCAGGGTGCATACGGAAGCAACAAAAATCACATCCAGAAGTTCGTAGCGATTAAAATGGAGACTCCAATTACCACTTCGAAGACCATTGTGACTCACAGTTGATGCTTTTATATCGGTATAACGATTCCTATCGGTATAGAGCCTTATACAATATAAAGATTCTTACTGATAAAAAATATTTATGTACCATTGTTGTAATATTTTAAAAAAGGAAGCGTCATGGAAGTTGAGAGCAACGAAACCAAAAAACGCGGTGTTTATTGTTGAAAATCAGGAAACCATTCAATTATTAGCGGATTTTACTAGAGCAGAGATCATACGTCTATTGAATAGACACTCTATGACGGAGAAACAACTCTCCGACGAGTTAGGTATAACAAAGGCAGCCGTCGGTTACCACTTACATCTCCTGTTAAAGGCGGGACTCATCGAAATAACCAGGTTAGAAGCAGAAGAGCACGGCATCATCCAGAAATACTACGCTCCTGTGGCTGCTATGTTCATTATCGATACTGATAACATACCAAAAGATGTCAAAAGGTTTTTCATACAAACGCAGATAGAACATTTAAGGGGTATGTTCATCGTCTTCAGGCTCTACCAGCACATATCCGAGGTTTCCTCAGAGAAACTCGAAAAACTGGCATCAGCATTGCTAAAACAACTAAAAGAAGTCGCGCAAAAACATCTAAATGACGAGTCCCCAAAAGACCCAGAGTCTTTTAGAGTAAAAATATACAGTGAAGCTGTTGCCAAGCTCACCGAACAAAAAGAGTGGCGCAGTCTGTTCGAAAACAAAAGGAAAGTCAAGAAGCGATGAGTAGCGCGCGCGCTTCCTAAAGCTCTATTGTATTCCAAATAGAAACAGTAGAACTATTAGTAACGCGGCACCAATAGAAACCATTAACATATTGTAGGACAGCAGTCCTGTCTGAATCTTTCTGAAACGTTGACAAAATGATGTATACTGGTTAGCTATGAAATAGTTTAGTGCGTCGATCCTGAGCTCTATGCATTCATACGTAATGTTAGACGACTTTCTAAAGAAGTTTGCAACGGTGTAGTTTAGTGCGTCGATGCTGAGTTCTAAGCGTTTATGTACGATGTTGGAAAACGCTGTGGTTCCTTCTGCAACCTTATGGTAAAGAGTGTCAATGTAACATCGGTTCCAAAGAAAATCATGAACCTTCCCTAAGAAATGGTGTTCTTTTGTTAACTTAACAGGGTCAGCTTGACGGGTTATATATAGCCGATATGCTGGATAGCCGCCGATTGCCAATGCTGCATAGGTTATTCCAGAACTTGGTGAGAGAAACACCCGTCTCAGAATATCGATGACTTCCTTGTAAACCATGCTTTGGTATAAAGGAGGAGGTGAGAAGAACTCATGAAAACTTGTGATGATAAACGGCGCAAACACTCCTATAACAATGGTGGCTGAGGCTAAAATTACCATCGGAACCCACATCATAGGTGAAACTTCGTTAATGAGTTCTCTCTGGTCCTCTATCTTCTCTACATGCTTGCTTTCTCGATCAAAGACCATACCCATCATACGTACAATGTAAAAAGCTGTGACTGCCGCAGTGACCATCAGAAAAAAGAATAGCCCATAAGCGGAAAACATTAAGGCAGACTCACCTAGCCTCCCTGCCTCTTGTGCAAGCTCCCAGGTCGCACCATAAATTGCCTCTTCACTCCAAAAGCCGCTCAAAGGCGGTATACCAATGGTGGCAAGAGCTCCAATAAGCATACACACAAATGTAATGGGCATGCGAACCTTAAGCCCACCCATGTCAAACACGTCTTGAGACCGAATCCTATGCAAGATCGCTGCCGCAGATAGGAAGAGGAGTCCAGATATTATGGCATCCGCCATCTTATGGAAAATGCCTGCCAGATATCCAGCAGCTGGATCAGTCGCCAGTCCGCTTACTCCAAAAGCCACCATCATATAGGCGTATTGACCAATGATAGAATACGCCAAAAGCCTCACAAGGTTCTTCTGAACCATAGCCATGCTCGCTCCAAATAAGGCGGTGAATGCACCGACCCATGCGACTGCAAAGAAGAAGATGGTTAACTCTCCATACCCTTCAGCTGCATGTAATATTGGAAAAATCCTAGCTATCAAATACACCCCTGCTAACACCTCCGTGATGGCGTTAAACGATGCAGGCGTGGCAACCATCGCGTCTGGCAGCCACACGTGGAAGGGAAATTGAGCCGACTTTGCCACAGCTCCACCAAAATATAGAAAAAAGGTGATGAGCAAAAAGCCAGATCCCGACAACTTCGCTATATTTATACCTAAGAAGTTAAAGGTCCCGCAATTAAAGTAAATGATTAGGATTGAAAGTAAGAGAGAAAGGTCGCCCACACGAAGAATCAAGAATGTCTTTAAGCCATAACGAGCGTTTTCTGGATTCCTGTGCCAGTAAGTGACCAAGGCATAACAGCATACGCCGACGACTTCCCAACCGATGTACAGCTGAAGTAGATTGCCCGCCATAACCACCATAATCAATCCACCAATGAAGAGCTGAGTGAAAAACCAGTATCTAGTCAAGCCCGCATCTCCACGCATGTATTCTAAAGAGAAGATTAGGACCATGAGCCCTATGCCACTGACTACACTGACCATGAGTACGCTTAAAGGATCCATGAGAACTCCTAGATTTATGCCGAGAGAAGGGACCCATGGAATCTCCCAGCTGATAAAATTCCCCGCATGAACATCTGGTATCATAGATAATGAAAAAATGACGCTAGTCCCGACAAATGCGACTGGGGCATAGTCTCTAAGATTACGACGCGCTAGGGCAAAGAGCGGCGTAAGTATAGCCCCAACTATTGGGATGAGCCAGCAAAGCCAGGGTGCATACGGAAGCAACAAAAATCACATCCAGAAGTTCGTAGCGATTAAAATGGAGACTCCAATTACCACTTCGAAGACCATTGCAGCTCACTGTTAATTCCTTTATATCGATTTATCTGATTCCATTGGTATACCTTTTTTACACAATATAAAGATGCTTACTGATAAAAAATATTTATGCAACATTGCTTTAATCTCTAAAAAAGGAACTGTCACGGAAGTTGAGAGTCACGAAACCAAA
>Ga0224501_10000345_pt1 | contig 39684 bp, 40 predicted proteins | sample SF_Oct11_sed_USG_4_FD_169105 | JGI IMG/M metagenome (GOLD analysis project Ga0224501, IMG submission 169105) | Sediment microbial communities from San Francisco Bay, California, United States - SF_Oct11_sed_USGS_8_1 | ecosystem: Environmental > Aquatic > Marine > Sediment | place: USA... | reverse complement strand
TCTTTGCGAAGATGTTTGCAATCTTGATGGCGGCTCCGGCTATGTGGGCGTTGGCAACGCATGAACCAACATTGACGATGCCACCTGCATCAAAGACACCCGGATATTTTTCGTAGAGGGTTTTCCCCTCCTCATCCTTCACCATGGCTATGGACATGGCTGCACATCCCGAGGTGACAACGATAAACCTCCGTTTCGCGAACTCCTCTGCAATCTCTGCCACCTCCTTTCCGCTATGGGGATAATTCGCACACCCTACTAGAGCTACTACTCCAGGAATCTCGCCGAAAACTATGGGACTACCCACTTCCCTTATCTCCACATCTTGAATTGCACCTCGTCCAACTCGCATCTTAAACTTCTCTGTCAACAATTGTTTCTCTCCCGCTTTTACGATGAAACTATGTAGAGGGAAGTCGTTCGGGCAAGCGCTATCACATCGAGCGCAACCTATGCAAGTTTCAAGGATTTCAGCTAGTGGGTTAAGGTCTCCCTTTGCCGCTGCTTTCATCGCTTCGGGAATAGGTGTGTTGTTTGGGCAGGCTCGCATACACTCGTTGCACTGGGTGCATTCTTGAGCAGATTTGGTGATTTCTTCTATTTCTGGGATAACCTTGAATTTCTTTCGTTTTGGGGCAACCGCCATCACAGTTTCAACGGCAACTTCCCCAACTTTGTCTGGATCTAGAATGAGTACTCCAGGAACCTTTCCTTCCGCCAAGTCAGATATTGCCTCCTTCGGTGGTCTTCTTGTTCTGTTTTCGAGTCCTAGACAGTTTTGTGGGCTTGAGGCGATTACTGGGGTCTTGATTTTTTGGGCCTCAACTAGTGTGTCTGCCCGGATGCATTGCTCGTCCACTACGATTAGGTCGGCTAGTCCACTTCTGATGTAACGTAGTTGCCAAGATATGGGACCGACAATTTTGGCCGCAGAGCTGTATCTGGTGATGTCGTGGGCAGTGCAGCATATACCTACGACCTCGACTTTACCTGACAGTCCCTTGTCTGTGAGGTAGTCAATTATTCCGATAGAAGACGGCACGTTATGACCGATGACCAAAATGGTGGGTTTGGAGACGTCTGCTACGCCGAAGCCCAAATCCGTTAGGGGGGCTTCAGGGTCAGCTTTTGGATAACCATAGACGGAAATCTGCGCTATATCCGCGATTTCTAATCCAACATGGTCTATCATTCCCGCATGGAAAACTTTGGACTCAAAGTCTAGGTTGCTTCCTTCCTGTCCAGTATGTGTGGCTGATAGAAGACTCGTAACTTGCTCTTCGCAATAGTCGAGGGCATCCTCCAAATCTTTGAGCGTGTTAGGTCTGATGCCGCAAACGAGACGGGTCACTGGAGCCTCTATTCCTATATGTAAGCCACCAACGTCAATGGGACTGTTTCTACCATATTTTTCCATTAGATGTTCCACAAGATGCCGCGCATGTGCAACATGGGTAGCAGCTCCGATACAGCAGGCTAGGAGAACTATACGCGACTGTTGGGCTGCCATGTTCAGTCCACAGGCTCCTCGTTTGTCTCCTGTCAAATCACACTTGCCAAATGTGCATAAACAACAGACATCACAGTATGGCACATACATGGGCTTGTACCGCTGTAAAAGCTTGAAGTCCCATTCTCGGAGGTCTGTTATCGATGGGAAAGGAGTGGGTCCTACGGGTTCAGTCCAGGTCTCCTCAAAAATTCTTCCAACCGATAGCTCCAAATCTTTTATGAGGGCAACATCGGTTTTTAGTTCCTTCACTTTCACGTGTAAGTCCTTTTTAGACAATTAATACACTTCTCACGAAATTGTTAGAGTCACGGAATATCGATGTCGAATCGTATAAACTTTTTTCTACTAGTCGATCAGAAGAAAATTTTAATGCAAATAGTGTTCTAGTAGGTTGAGGAGATACCCACAGTGAAGTACGCCAAGATTCAGGCTTTTGATTGCCCCGACGCTTGGTATAAGACCTTACATGAGATCTGGTATAACGGTGACCCTTTTGACGTTAGATATGGATCTGAACGCTCTAAAACTCGAAAACTCAATTTGAGCATAGAGATCACGCATCCCGAGACCAGACCCTTGGTCGATGAAAAGGCTCCCTGCGACACTAAATATGTTCAATGGTATGCCCTGAAGTATTTGTGGTCCGGTCTAATTGAAGACGAGACATACACGTATGGTAGTCGATTAAGAGAGCCCATTGATCAAATAGGAGAGGCTGTCGGAAGGTATCTTGAGGAGCAAGGAGACAGGCAAGTAACCCTTGTGATTCGACTGCCTGAGGACATCAAGAAGCGCCTAGAGAAAGGGAAGCATGAGCCTCCTTGCCTCACTCTGATTGACACAGAAATATGCAACAACCGATTGCACTTGACATGTTATTTCAGGTCATGGGATGCATATGCTGGATTGCCCGCCAACATTGCAGGAATCCAAATATTTAACGAGGCTTTGGTTTCCGAGATCAATAGAAAGGGAAACCTAAACATCGCGACTGGCAAACTAATTTTCCATTCCAAGAACTGCCACATCTATGAAAGACAGTTCAAAATCGTGGAAGAACTATTGACTCCCAAGAAGGACAACAAAAGAACACTTCTCAGGTCAGAAATCACTCCTTCTGTTGTAGAATAGTCCGAAGTTTAGATTTTGGTGTAGATGCGTTCGCTACTGTATCGACCTGTCTCCATTTCTTTCTCAATCTCTCGCAACAGAAGAATTCGTTGATAGGTTGCTGGATGGGTAGCAAACCACGTGTTAATGGTTGTCCATGTGGATTTGGCTTCCCGCTCCATGGCAAGTTCGAGTTCTCTTTCATCAAGGACTCCATCTTTGTCGAGATCATATTCCTGTTTTCGTTTCATTATACCCTGAAATTCCTGTTTTGCAAGCGCTGGGTCGCCAATGTATAAGGTTCTTGCACCGTGCGGTGGCTTCGGCGCAAGTGACAGCCCGTACGTAATCTTGGTTAAGCCGCTTTCCAAATCTCGTGGCGATTCAGTCAAATAGGCCGAGTAGGCATCGGCGTAATGTTCCCGCAGGCGACTTAGCCTCATGACAAACAATAGGGAAACGATGTAAACAATATAGGATATTACGGCAACCAACCAGAGTATAACTCTGATGTCTACACCCTTTCTCTTTCTTCCACCATCAGTCATTAGACGTGCCGCCGGATACGTAACAAGCCAGATCATGTAGGCGATGAGAGGGAGTGAGGAAAGCGCTGTCATTACGAGGAAATCTTTGTGTTTTATATGGCCTAGCTCGTGTCCAATCACTCCTCGCACTTCTTCTTTGTTCAGTTGCGTTAGTAGTCCTTCATGGACCGCCAACGTGGCATCCCCGGTGGTTCGTCCGAAGACAAAGGCGTTGGGTGTTGGATCTGAAACAATCGCTAGTTTAGGTGCTGGTATCCCGCTCTTGGTTGCTAACTCCGTTACAGTTGATTCGAGCCACGGATGTTCTCCGGAACGAAGATACCTTAACTTTGTGGAAGATCTGACAATTGCAGGACCGATTAGATATTGAAGAAGTATGAACATGACGGCTCCAATCACTGCGAAAATTGGAGAAAGTTGTAGAAGATATATGATGACCGCCAGAAACACAGTGAATATGATAGAAGCGATTAAGATGGACGCCGCCATAGAAAGCCTAAGTTGACTCAACCGTGCCATAAAGCTCAGCCCACTTCAAACTGAAAAGCAACAAATTATAAAGTTTCCCTTCTGCGCGCGCGATTAAAGCAGGAGATATTCCGTCCAAGAACTGAACCGTTGAACTTCAGGCTCTAAGGTATTATTTCCGGCGTAATCACCCACTGAACCACCCATCGATCGCCTTCAATTCTCTCTAGGTAGATAATACCTGCCATTCTAAATGCTATCACCTCTTTGTTTTCATCTCCGGTAATCAAATAGCCAGCAAGTTTACTCAGATGGGGTAGATGGCCTACAATCATAATATCCTCTGCGGTTGCATCTAGATTGCGCTTCCAAATCTTTGGGTCTGCCAATGGCTCCAAGCCCTCAGCAACAATTACTCCCTTTTCTGAGTAGAGGTGCTCAGCCAGAATTTCTGCTGTCTGTTTAGCACGTAGCTTACCGCTATGGACTATCTGGGCAACTTGAATGGAAGAAGTTTTCTCAGCAAATCTTGCCACATTTCTTATGTCTTCCCATCCCTTCTCTGAGAGGGGTCTTGAAGAATCTTCATCTTTATGCTTAGATTCAGCATGCTGAACCAAATACAATCTTATTCAGACCACCACACGTCAATCTTTCCAAAAACAGTACTAATTAGTGTTTGCGCATAGAAAAAGCCAATTCACTGTCTCTTATAGAGGGAGAAGCTCAGTACCCCGTTTCTATAAGAAAAATCGTGGATCTGAGGAATCACCAGGGCAGGTAGCGAGATCCGCTCGTGGAATCTTGTTTCTCCATGCTCAGCTGAAATCACCACTTCTGATTCAGAAACATTGATTTCTATATCTTCCTGCTCCACGCCAGGCATCTCAGCAAGAACCTCCACCTTATCCCTCTCTACTCTTACATCTACCAAGGGTCTGTTGACCCGCGGGCCTACGACTAAGGGTGTCACTGGTCTTCTCCTTGCAGCAGCCACCCCAGTTAATCTAGGTTTTATTCTCAAAACCTTTATAGTCAGTAATCCAGCCGCAAAGCCACCGATGTGGGCCCAGAAGGCCACCCCTGACGACAACCCCGTCAGCGAGAAGACCCCCATCATGAGCTGATAAATGAACCAAAATCCAAGGTAGTAGATGGCAGGTACGGTTATGATGCTGATGAAAATGTAAAAGATCAAAGTCCTTATTTTCGCTCTAGGATAAAGGAGCAGATAAGCTCCCAAAACAGCTGAGATGGCTCCCGAAGCCCCCACAGACGGGATGTTAAAGCCGGCCGAACCAAAGGATGGAAGGGTCACAAACAGCGAAGCGATATGAGTGAAGGTAGCGACCAATCCTCCCAGCAAGTAGAAGACAAGATATTGGACATGCCCTAAAGCGTCTTCAATGTTGTCTCCAAACACCCAGAGATAGAGCATGTTCCCAAAGAGATGTATGATATCCGCGTGCATGAACATACTCGTGAGAAGGCCCCACAGTTTCTGCCCCTCAAGGATGCTACTGGGAATAGCGCCGAAATCTCTTATTCCCCTCACCAACATCGTAGGTCCCTGTAGTAAAAAGGAAAAGAAGACCACTATGTTAATTAGTAGAAGACCATAGTTGACGTAAGGCTTTCTTTTGGGTCTGTTCTCATCATGAATGGGAAACAAGGTTCTTCCCTTCCATGCAGAGTCGCTCCGAAGAAATAAGCCTTATCTCCGCGACACAGATGCTAGCCCGCCCACTTTTGCTATGGGCACATAAATTCTGTTTGTCTTGGGTGAAGACATAAAGCGTATGCTAACCACATTTATGTTAAAAGCATGGTGTTTATTACAAAACGCTATAACAAATGTGCAACGAAAATGCAGAGACGACCGTTAACAAAGATTCTATAGGTCCTTTTTTTGGAGATACGCTTAGAATGCACGTCGCAAGTCATATCGGCGTGTTGCGGCAACCTCGCCCACTCAGTCGTGACTTATGACTATCGGACTTTTGCTTAACGCGTGACGCTAGCAACTTCCTCAGCGTTCTAGCAGCTTCACATCTATGCTTTTTCGAGTTGAATTCGGCTCCACACGCCGTTTAGCTGTGACATTCTGTCGTAGAAGGTTATTCGATAAAGCCCTTCAGAACGCGCGGCGTACACACAACTCGGATTGACAACATACTCGTATCAGCACTAGATACGGTGGAAAATTCAAGTTAACAAAATGAAGATGAGCATTCAATGAAATTAGGAAATTGTGGAGATGAACTTCTTCCAAGGTTTTCCGATTTTCAGTTTGTATGTTAATGCTGCGAGTGGTATACCGGTCATGTTAAGGGCGGTGAAGATGAGGAATAGTTGAGACAGCACGGACGCGGTAATATCAACGTCAGTCTGCCAAGACGGAAAGATATAACCTCCGTCACCGACATATTTCACGGAAAATTTCATCTCCTGCAGTTGCACACCAGCGAGATAAATTCTGTACCACACATTCCCTGTGTTAAGTATAAACTCAACCGGTCCTGCTTCGGCATCCAGATAGAACGGCAGCGAGAACCACACGTCGAGAGGGTTACGACCCCAGTAAAAGTCATAGACAGATGGGTAAGACGCGAGAAGCGAGACAAGAAGGCCGACACCTGCTACCGCAAGAATCATCTTTAACCTATTTCCATGAGGAAACTGTTTCCGATAGCCCCAAAGAAAGAGGAAAACAACAGCGAAAACAAGAATCATTCATCATCTACCTCCTACTTATTCTATGTCTTAGATCAAATATAAAACTTAAATCTTCAGAACTCGTTCTATGAAGGGTTAATAGATTCTCACCTACTTTTCTGCATTGTGCTCTAGCTCATAAGTTCTGTTGTGAGTTGTCTGTTTACTTTCTTGAAGAACTCAGAGAGACGGGGAAGTGGGTCCTAGTGGTCGAATTTTGGGGAGCGCGCAGATAAGCAAAAATCATAGGTCAAAATTACCTGTGTGAATTCACAGGGTCTTATATCTTCGCTTTCTTTGGAGCGGGAGGATATAGATTTTCCAGAAGTTCCTCATGTTTTAGTATTTCTATGGCTTTAAGTATCGCTTTTGCTTTCTGGCCTTTTCGTTCCAGTTGGATCATTTTAATGCGCGCGCGCATGGAGCAATGGTTGAAACAGTCCGTTGACGATCTCAAGGGACATCGCGTCCTATTTGAGTTCTACTTCCTCCCAGAAAACACTTCCCATAACGCTACAGCTGAAATCTGCTACTATAACGCTACTGGAAACGAAACAATCACGGGATCGTGGGTCACTAACCCGAGCACGACCGAATGGAATCGAGCGTTCGTAACCACAACCATCCCAAATAATATCACTGCTATAAAGGTAGTGATACGTGGCACAGGAGATTCTGACTTCACCGCGTGGATCGAATGTGCATCGCTTAGACTCTGGTAATTACTCAATGTGCACGCACGCAGAAGGCGTGTTAGTCTCGTATGTGCCTGGGTCATTCACGACAACCGACGCACCAAAGACCTTGGTGGTCGGTGCCGCTAGTGTTTGGGCGTACTTTTTGTGTTTCAATTGCTTTTGGGGTTGCCACCGGACGGTTGAAAAGTCCTGTTGCGAGGAGACATGCGAAACAAAAACGCTCAAACAAAAAGGAAATAGAGAGCACTTACTAGGCTAAAGACAGGCAAAAAGCTTTATCGTATGCGGAATTATGTGTTGTTATGGTGACGCTCTGACCAGTAAGAAAGTTTGCTCACTTCCAGGGCACTTCCTACCTCAAAAATGGTCCCAAAAAGGTATAAGTGCCTTGCTCACAAAAACCATTAAAAAGTCACTTTTCTATAGTGTGCGCATATTTTCCTTTAATGAAACCATTTAATTGCCACATAGTGAACTAGTTACTAAAGGCGTTCGTATGTCAGTGATCCAAGAGATTCGATGTCCAAATTGTGGTGCACCTACCACATATAATCCTGGCGAAATCATCGCTACATGTCAGTATTGTGGGTTCACATCCGTCATACAAACTGGAAAGGCTTTCACGCTCGAACATTCCATGATCGTCAACGAATATGCCCCCACTCAAGTGGACGAGCTTGTAAGAAATTGGATGCGCTCTGGCTTTCTAAAGCCTCGAAACCTAGCAAAATCATCGAAAATCCACGAGAAAAACCTAACTTATTTACCATTCTGGATTATCCCAGTCACTGCCGTCAGTAAATATAAGGGTGTTTTTGAACGACTGGTTCCTCCAGTAGTAAAGGAAGGAAACATAGAGAAGAAATATGATTGGTTAGTCTTGGCGAGAAAAGCAACCGAATTTCCAACAAGAGAATATGATGTCCCTCTTGAAGGAAAAATCTCTTATGACTTTCGAAAAATTGAAAGGTTTGCCAAAGTGCTTAACAGCGAAGTTGATAAAGGACAAGCAGTGGAGATTGCCAGACAACAAATCGAAAGCCATCACCAGTTTCTGGTTAAACAAGACGTTGACAAGATAATAGAGATAACAAACGATTTTTCCACTGGCAACTCCGTGTATTTACACGCGCCAGTCTGGTTCATCGTTTATGAATACAAGGGAGAGCGACATAACATCCTCTTGGACGGAGCAACTGGAACGGTTATAAAAGGGGACATCCCTGCAACAAGATTTAGTCCCTTCTGAAAGTTTTTATAGCCATTCATGAAACATAAACCTAGTGAGCTTTTATGCCGAAGAAACCCGTGGCCGTTCTTTCACTCGGAATTCTAGTTGTAATTTTGGCTGTATCCGCAGCCGCCTTCGCCGCGAACATGCTTGTCGACCTATCTGAGATATTTTCACTCACTCTTATCCTCTTTGGCCTATGGATTATCGTTCTAGCTGGAATCCGCGCCATCAATCCAGAAGAATTCGGAGCAGGAGCTTTTAACACCTTTTCAGGGGGAATATTGATAACAACACTTGGTGTTGTTTGGTTGCTCTATGTTCGTGCACTATTTGTTGAATATCTCTTTCCAGCCTTGCTGCTTGTCATCGGCATCTTAGTCGCGGTTGTCGGAATCCGAGCGTGGCGAAGATAACCGATGCCAGATCTAAGCAGCCCGTTTAGCTTATTGTCAGTGTAAAAAGCGAACACTGTGCATACGCAGATTCTGGTAAAAAATGGATGAAATATTGGTTGGTTGCCGCAGGAGCGACTTCTATCTCGCTCGTGACCTGACTTTGGGTTCAAGTAGCGTCCAAAGCCATTCTACAAATTCCCTTAGGTTTTTCGTTTGTATGTATACGTCACCAGGACCTTGGATTTCGGTAACTAGTCCTTCACCGCCTAGTAAGGTTGATTTTAGTCCGCCGAATTTTTTGACGTTGTAGTCGCAAGTGTCACTGAAGGCGACTAGGTGAAAGTTATCCACGACTAGAGTCTGACCTGGTTTCAATGTATGTTTGTCTATAGCGCCAAAGGTATTGATGAAGAGTGTTCCGTCGCCTGTGACTTTTATCATGAAGAGTCCCTGTCCGAAGAGTCCTTTTGTGAAGCCTTGCCACTTGATGTCCAATTCCACGTTCTGTGTAGAAGCAATGTAAGAAGTTTTTTGCACTATGTACCCTTGGTTCGGTTTGACTTCTAGAGTTTCGATATCGCCGACTGGGGCGGAGACAAAGGCAACTTCACCTAGGTTTTGTTGGGCTTTGTAGTCGTTTACCCAGAAAGATTGACCTCCAAGCAGTTTCAAGCCGATACTTCCGAGAATGCTTTTTTCACGTCTTCTTGTTTGAACATCAATGTTTGGGTCCATGTAGGTCATGGCACCTGACTCCGCAGATATTGATTCATTGGGCTCTAACTTAACAACCAGCATCGAATACGATGGTTTATATTTGATCTCATATTCCATGTTTCTCGCTCACCTCCTCCATGTTTTTTCTTCCAGGTACACTAGATTGAAAGCTAAATGAGCGGCAGCCAAATCCAGCCAACTAAAATTCCGATTCCAGCTAATACCAGAACTATTATTGCGAAGATGATCACCGCCACAATGGAAATAGCGAGAGCCTTTAGCCATCCGCAGTCGAAGAAGTGTTTCACCAATGCGAGCCACAGTATCAGTTGTATTATGGAAGCGATGATGCCTGCGAAGAAAGCGCCAAAGATGGAACCAACTACGGTTCCAAGGACAACTATCCAGATGGCATCAATGAACCTTGCTTTATCCTTGCCAACGAGCAATCTCCCTGACAACCACAGGATTGGCGCCAGTACAATAGCACTTACTATGACGTTAATGACAAGCATATCCAAATTAATGGCCATGCAATTCCTCCTTTTTCCAGCGTAGTTTCTCCTTTGGATATATTAGGTTTTCTCTGTAACATGGATGAATCTATATATTCTATATATGAGTTTGCCAGTCTGGGCGCATTTAGTCGAATATGTGGACTACAAGATATGCGCAATTGAGAAGATGTATGAAATATTTTGCTGAGGCACCTTTGTGGCAGCCAATTTGACAAACTTCTGTGAAGACGGGACTACCGGTTAGAAAGAGCAAAGAACCTACAAGAACAACAATGCTCACACTAACAAAATCGCGAGCTTCTTAGTCACAGAAACGCAAGAAATGTTCACATTCTTCTGACTGAACAACTTTGCCGCTTTAGGCTTTTCTTGTTGCTCCACAATTAGGGCATGATGTCGCCGTTTGAGGCGTCAAAGTGCCGCAGTACTCGCAGGGTATCATGACTACTTCCTTCACTATCTCCTTCACAACCGTTGGGGCGGCTGCTGGTCTAATCACTTGAAGTTCCACAGTTTCGCTGGTGACATCAGGGCGTCCATCGATGGCCACAACCCCTTTAATAGACCAGGTAACACCTCCATCCACACTATCGAAGGATTCTCGTCCACCAGCAGGAATGTTAACGCTAAAGGGAAACGTTTTGTTGAAGCCCCGTGTCAAATGCATTGCACCACTCGCCCTCGGATCAACAGAATGCAGAGTAGCCGTATCCCAGTAGACCCGTCGCACCTTGCGCCGTCGCCGTTCATCGTATTCCCTTTTCTCTCGTTTCTTTTTCTCAACGCATCGCAGCTCTGCCCTCACTTCAGTTGCATCAAATTCCTCTTGGGACGACACAACAATTGCGCCTTTCAGATCCTCACCCAATTCGAAAGTGTTTTTGGGGGTTGTCAAAGAAACGCTGGCTTCAGGTGTTGTAAACCTCCCCTTTAGTTTCTTAAAGAAGCTCATGATTACCATCTCTTTTGAGGTCAATCACTATTCTGGTTATTCGCCGCCGTTTTATAATTCTTCTGATAGACAACGTTAGAATCTTTATATACAGTGCCAATGCATCAATAGCTAGATTCACTATCTGATACGAAAGAGGGTCAATGAATGGCAGAGCGAAAAACCATCGAGAAGGTGAAAGATAAGCAAGGCGCCCTTTCCCAGATTCAAAATTTCTTTACATTAGGGTATGGAACAAAAGAAGATCTGAGAGAACTTGACAGAAAGCTTCGAAACCTATACTACGGGGACCTCCGCGATATGCGTCATGTGTGGGAAGACATTTACTTAGCAGCATTGGAAGCAGGTTTGAAGGCTGCAAGTAGTGATTTCAAGAAAGTCATTCAAGTCCTGGACCGCGTCATGGAGAAAGTCAGACATGCAGATTACGGTTATGCTGGTCTTATGGACAGAAAGGGGCATATACGCGAGAACGAACTGGCGCGCGTATTCGACTATGATAGAACATTAAGTAGCGATGTTGAGAGCTTGAAGGAAACCGTCAAACAGACTCACAGTGAAGCAGAAACTGAAAACTGGACCAACATACCTGCCAATGTGAAGCAGATAAAAGGTTTATTACTTGCTTTTGAGGATAAATGGCGTGAAAGAGAGAAACAGTTTAGGCCTTTAGAAATTTAGAAGAGCTGGAACAACATGCCTGTAATTGATAAAGTGGCTTGGGATTTCGCAGGTGCTGAAGATATAGCGCATCGATTTCCTAATCTCTCCCTGAAATACGGAAGCCAAGTTATCGTCAAGGAAAACCAATGGGCTGTCTTCTTTCGCGATGGAAAAGCCTACGACATTTTTGGCCCAGGTAGACATACAATAACAAGTAATAACATTCCACTCCTAACCGGTGCCCTAAAAGCCCTCAGAATAATCGGCGACATATTCAACTGCGAAGTCATATTTGTGAGCAACAGCCAATTCAGAGGAAACTTTGGTGGACAAGCCTATTCCGCACCCAGCGGACCCATACAGTATCAAGCTGAACTTGGTTTCTACGGGTACCTACTCTACAAAGTGGAGGATCCGATGCTATTCGTAGTAGAGTTTTTCGGAAACCGAGGAGCCACTTCGTCCAAAGACATTGAAACATATATTCGCGGCTTCATAAATGAGCGAGTCATAGACGACTTTGCCCACTACGATATTTTCACGCTGGTTAAGAACGTTGATGAAACCACCGACAAAGTTGCCCTAAAAATCAGCGACGAAGCCGCACGGATAGGTCTCAAAATCATAGACACATTATTTGAAGGGGTCAAAATCCCAGAGGAAGCAAGGAGATTCGCGTCTGGTGTTGGACAGCAGGCGATGGCGATGCAATACATGAAGGAGACAGCAGAAGTACTTCCAGAGGGTGGAGGTGGAGCCGCAGGAGCAGGTGTCGGAGCAGGCGTGGGATTGGCGATGGGAACCACGATGGCCCGGCAGATGCAGCAACCTGGAGTCCCACAGCAACTCGTAATCTGTCAAAGTTGCGGAGCTCAGAATCCGGTTGGAACAAAGTTTTGCGGCAACTGTGGAAAAAGCCTCGCTCCAGTGGCAAAGATGAAATGCCCGAAATGTGGAGCAGAAATTCCAGCGACGATGAAGTTCTGTGGCAACTGCGGATCCAGACTAAAACCAGAGGAAATCAGCTGCCCAAAATGCAAGACAAAGAATCCAGCCGGAACCAAATTCTGTGGCAACTGCGGAGCTAAGCTTAAAAAATAACCATAAACCACTTCTTTACATCCTATTCTGAAGTCTATTTTTTGGTTAGTTATCTCTTTAGCGCCCTACCGCAATCTCCACAGAATTTCATAGTGACTGGCATTTCTGAAAGACAGTCTTGGCACTTGTTTTTTGGAGGTGGATAGAGGCTCTGTCCGCAGTTGGTACAAAACTTGTTGTCAACAGAGTTCCCTGCAGCACATTTTTGGCATATGATGACCCATTTAGTTATAACCTCTGCTGAAGGCCCTGTGACTCTCAATAAATATTGGCCCATAAGTAAGCCAATGCCTAGTCCTAACCCTGCTGAGAAGGCTTCTCCAGCGCTCATTTCAGGTCCCAGCTTCACCTAATACCTCCACGTTGCAACATAAATTGATTTATGAGATGTTATCAACTAGAGACAAACTGAAGCTCTCCAACCATTCGAGAAAGTAAAGTAAATGCGGATAAAGTGAAACGTTTTTTATTAAACATCACGAATACTGTAGCTGAAACTGAGAAGGAAATCTTGGTTCATGCGAGAACAAATCATTGGACACGGCACTTGGTACGACAAGATGGCAGTTGAAATACTAGAAAGGGAGCGGAAGCTAGACAGAAGTCTTGACCTGATCAGAACTGAAATGGGAATTACTGCCTCTGGGTTTCCCCATGTGGGTAGTCTTGGTGATGCAGCTAGATCCTTTGCAGTAACCCTAGCGTTAAGGAATCAAGGCTATAACTCAAAGATGATCGCCTTTTCTGATGACAAAGATGGGCTACGAAAAGTTCCAGCGGGAATCCCTCCATCATTAAAAAAGTACCTGGGTTTTCCAGTATCTTCCATTCCTGACCCTTACAAATGCCACGAAAGCTACGGAAGGCATATGAGTTCCCTTTTGCTAGAGGCATTAGATAAGTGTGGAATCGACTATCAATTCATGACCGGCAGTGAAGCCTACAGAAACGGTTTGTTCAACAAAGAAATCGAAACAATACTTCTACATGCAAAACGAGTTGGAGAAATTATTAGGGAGGAAGTGGGACAAGAAAAATTCATTGAAGCCCTTCCATATTTCGCAGTCTGTTCCAACTGCGGACGCATCTACACCACTAAAGTATATGAGTTCCTACCAAAGGAAAATAAACTTCTCTATTCTTGTGAAGGAATGGAAATCAAAGGACAGTGGATGGAAGGTTGTGGACACAAGGACGAAGCAGACTACACCAAGGGGGAAGGAAAACTTAGTTGGAAGGCCGGTGAATTCGCAGCTAGATGGAAAGTACTAGACATACGATTTGAACCCTATGGCAAAGACATCGCAGACTCCGTCAGAGTAAATGACCGAATATGTCAAGAGATTCTAGCCTACGCCCCACCAATACACGCAAAATATGAACTCTTCCTAGACATAAGCGGGAAACGATTCTCCAAGTCGGCTGGGCGCATATTCAGTCCACAACTTTGGCTCCGGTACGGGTCACCCCAATCTCTACTGCTTCTTATGTTAAAACGGTTTGTTGGAGCCCGAAGCTTATCAGTTACAGATATACCACAATACATGAATGAACTCAATGAACTTGAAGACATACATTTTGGAAGAAAAACAATTTCGGACGAAAAGGAGCGTGCCAAGCTTAGTGGGCTCTATAAATATTGTTGGGTATTGAAGCCCCCAGCCAAACCCAATATCCATGTTCCATATAATCTGCTTACTTATCTAGCGAAGGTGGCTCCAAAGGACTCAGAGATCGATTTCATCAAAGAGAAACTGGAAGCCTATGGCTACAAGATAGAGAGAGATTCTAAAGATTTAGAAAGAAGGATAGAATATGCCCTAAACTGGGCACAAGATTACCCAGAAATCAAAGAAACCACGACAAGACTGAACACAAAGGAAACAACTGCCCTTAAAGAATTCATACAAACCTTAGAAATCGAGGAACGGGAAAATCAACTACAAGGCGCCATTTTCAATATAGCGCGAAAACATGAAGTTCAACCAAGTCGATTCTTTCAAATTTTATACACTATTTTGTTGGGAGTTCCGCAAGGTCCAAGACTTGGGCCATACATAATTGCAATGGAAAGGCGAAACGTCATCAAAGCGTTGAAAAGAGCCATAAAAAAGAAAGAAAACCCTCCCTTCAAAATCGAACCCTGATGCGTAGATAATCGGATTGTCTTGCCAACCAAAATGTTGAAATAATGCTCCCTCTCCTTATGAAAGACACGCAGTAGGTTCCCATAGATCACAAAAAGGAGTTTCAGACTGTTTGGAGATAGAAGTTCTGGAAAAGAACGATACTTCGATGCGGTTACTTATTCAAGAAGTTAGTATACCCTTCATGAATGCCATGCGGAGGATCATGCTCTCAGAGGTTCCATGCATGGCAATAGATGAAGTAGTTGTAATTGAAAACTCCTCTATGCTTCATGACGAAATTCTCGCTCACAGATTAGGATTTATTCCTCTTAAGACTGATTTAGATTCATACAATCTGCCTGAAGAATGCCCCTGTAAAAGCGAATTTGGATGCAACCTTTGTCGTGTTGCTTTAACCCTCGAGACGGAAGCGGGCGAGAATACAAAAACTGTCCATTCTGAAGCACTGCAATCAGAGAACCCCGACATTGCCCCTGTCAGCGACAAGGTTATTCTAGTTAAATTGGCACCTAACCAAAAAATACAATTAGAAGCCTACGCTAGACTTGGGAAAGGAAAAAACCACGCCAAGTGGCAACCGGTCTCAGCATGCGCTTACAAACATCTACCGCAAATCAAGATAAATAGAGGAAAATGTGATGTGTGTGGCAAATGTGTTGAGGTCTGTCCAAAAGGAATTCTCATAAATGCGGAAAAGAGAATAGAAATTCATAGAATATTGGAATGTACTCTTTGCCAAGACTGTATGGATGTTTGTCCACAAGACCCACCTGCTGTGCAGGTGTTGGGGGAAAAGAACGCTTTCATTTTCAATATTGAATCGACTGGAGCCCTTCCAGTCGAAAGAATTATTCTTGAAGCTCTTAACATCCTTGAAAAGAAATGTGAGGGTTTTCTCAATCAATTGCGGTAGAGAAGCAATGAAACAACCTAAATCAACAAATCCAGAATTGGTCAATCTTGTTCGGTCTCTGAGAAAGAAGGCTCGACAGAGCGAAGCAAAAATATGGCGTGTTGTGGCGGATTATCTATCTAATTCAAGGCGAAGACGCGTAACAGTCAACTTGAGTAAGATCAACAGATATACTGAGAATGGACAGACAGTGGTTATTCCAGGAAAAGTGCTGGGTGCAGGAGAGATAGATCACTCTCTGAATGTAGCGGCATTTGTCTTCTCTGAACAAGCCCGATCAAAAATCTTGGAGAGCAAAGGAAAATGCATGTCCATTCCAGAATTAATGGACAAAAATCCAAAGGGTTCACGCGTGAAAATAATTGGGTGAAAAGATGGATAAAGGAAGAATTACAATAATTGATGCGACCGGTTTGATACTGGGACGAATGGCTAGTACAATAGCTAAGCAACTTCTTCAAGGAGAAACTGTAATTGTTGTAAATGCGGAGAAAGCTGTTATATCAGGCAAAAGACAAACCATATTGAAAAAGTCACAGAATTTCTTGGAAGTTGGACACTTTAGAAAAGGGCCTTATCATCATAGGAGACCTGACCGAATCGTTAAACGAACTATACGTGGTATGCTCCCTAGGAAAAAGCCAAAAGGACAGCAAGCGTACAAACGATTGAAAGTTTTCCTTCAACTGCCTGAAGAATTTGAAGAAAAGGAAATGCAAACAATACCTCAGGCGAGTGTTGAAGACTTGAAATGCCCCTATATTACGGTTGGGGAATTGGCTAAAGGCATTGGATGGTCCTCCTCAGGTGAGTAAGATGTCACGATCTAAGAAAGTAATATTGACAAGCGGAAAACGGAAAACCAGCATGGCTCGAGCGTTAATAAAACCTGGAAGGGGGAGAGTACGAGTAAACAACGTTCCCCTTGAAATTCTCGAACCAAGAACATCCCGTGACAAACTCATGGAACCACTTCTTCAAGCTGGTGAAGATACATGGAAAGACCTTGACATACATATTAAAGTGTCTGGCGGAGGATTCATGGGACAGGCTGAAGCAGCAAGAACAGCCGTTGCTAGGGCACTATTAAAATGGACAAAAAGCGCACGCCTTCGATCTACTTTCAGCAAATATGATCGTACAATGATTGCGAGTGATCCTAGAAGAAAGGAATCTAAGAAATTTGGTGGTCCTGGAGCGAGAGCTCGTGATCAGAAAAGCTATAGATAGAACCTAGATTTGGAGGCTGGAAAAAGATCATTATCCCAGTGCGTTGCTTCACTTGCGGCAAATTAATTGCAGACAAGTGGGAAGACTTTGCACGAAGAGTAAAGGCCGGGGAAGATCCAAAGAACGTCTTAGATAGTCTGGGAATGCCCCGATATTGTTGTCGTCGTATGCTTCTGTCTCACGTAGAAATCATTGATGAAATCCTTAAGTTTTATGAAGAAACAGAAAGAAGAAAGCAAATTAAACCGTTTTAACGAGGCCAATCATTGTGTCGACAGTAATTGAAGAGGTCTTTGCTCGAAAAATTTTCAACAGTCGGGGAGAAGAGACAATAGAAGTTGAAGTGATGACTCTGGATGGGTATGGTCGAGCTTCAGCCCCTGCTGGAGCCAGTAGAGGAAGAGCTGAAGTGGTTCCATATCCAAACGGTGGAGTAGAAGAAGCAATAAAGAAAGTTGAAAACCTCATTTCTCCCGAATTAATTGGTATGGAAGCTGATGAACAAGAAGAAATTGACCTTCTCCTCCACAAGATCGACGGAACAGAACACTTCAAGGATTTAGGTGGAAACACTGTTTATGCCGTTTCTCTTGCGACTGCGGAAGCTGCTGCTTCTTCGTACAATGTGCCGCTTTTTCAGTATCTCGGTGGTCACCTTGCAGATGAACTCCCTCACCCTCTCGGAAATGTTTTAGGTGGAGGAAGACATACCTTTGGAAAGACGACCGATATACAAGAATTTCTGATTCTTCCCATTAAGCCACGTTCTTTCACCGAGGCCGCATTGGCCAACATTCTAATTCACAAAAAAGTTGGTTCTTCACTCAAAAAAATGGACAAAACTTTCACAGGCGGAAGGGGAGATGAGGGAGCATGGGCACCTACAATTGCAAATGAGGATGCTTTGAGCACTCTAGCAAAGGTTTGTGAAGAAGTTGCAGATAAATACGGATATTTATGTAAAGTTGGCGTAGACATGGCGGCATCCACTTTGTGGAAGCCTAAGGAAAAATGCTATTTATATACAAGAGATAAAGTCAAAAGAAACTCTGAACAACAGTTAAATTTTGTACTGGACATCGTCGAAAAATATGATCTCGTTTACGTTGAAGACCCCTTTCACGAGGACGATTTCGAGAACTTTGCTGAACTAACAAAAAAGGCTAAGGGATGCCTGATTTGTGGTGACGATCTCTTCGCAACTAACAGTGAGCGACTAGCCCATGGAGCAAAAATGAGTGCTGCAAATGCAGCTATCATAAAGGTAAATCAAGTGGGAACTCTTACCGACACCTTTAAAGCAATAAGAATTGCTGAAAAAGCGAAGTATATCCCCATCGTGTCTCATCGATCTGGGGAAACAACTGACGCCCATATAGCCCACTTGGCCGTCGCAGTTCATTGCCCCATAATTAAAACGGGTGTAATAGGAGGATCAAGGGTGGCAAAAATTAATGAACTTCTTAGAATAGAGAAAAGTCTTGGAAATAGAGCCAAAATGTCATCTCTTTCATTCGAGGGAAATCTATGCCAGAGGAAGTAACGGAAGAAGAAGTTGAAGTTACTGCAGAGGAGCTTTTGCTTCCCCAAGACACTTTGTTATCCACCGGGATTCACATAGGAACAAGAATGAAGACAAAAGATATGACGCCGTTTATCTATCGTGTAAGGCCAGACGGTCTGTTTGTATTGGATGTTAAGAAAACTGATGAACGCATACGGATTGCAGCTAAATTTCTTGCTCGCATGGAACCTACCAAGATCGCTGCAGTGGCTGCAAGATTATATGGACGTGATCCAGTAAAGAAGTTTTGTGAAGTTACGGGAGCAATTCCTATTATTGGACGCTTTACTCCCGGAAGTCTTTCAAATCCCTTATATGAGAACCGTATAGAACCTGATGTGATAATAGTGTCTGATCCGAAGGCTGATGTACAAGCCGTAGTGGAAGCTTCAACGATGGGTATCCCTGTGATCGCGCTTTGCAGTACGGACAATTATTTTTCTAATATTGATTTTGTTATACCCACTAATAACAAGGGCAGAAGAGCCTTAGCCGTAATTTACTGGCTTCTAGCCAGGCAGATAATGCGTGAAAGAGGCGAGGTTCCTTCTGATGGAGACATAAGCGAATCTGTTGATGATTTTGAAGTGAAATTGGCAAGGGAAGAGTAGAGGAGCAAAATTGAAGGTTCGGCATTCCTTTGTTGCAGGTTCGTGGTATGCCGGTACCGCGGATGCCTTGCGAAAACAGATAGAATGGTGCTTCACCCATGAACTTGGTCCAGGTGAAACGCCTGAGGTGGTGGAGAAGGGACCGAGAAATATCATTGGGTTTGTTTGTCCACATGCAGGATATATGTATTCAGGCCCCGTGGCTGCGCATGCATATCATAAACTTGCTGCAGACGGCAGACCTGATGTTGTGGTTATTTTTAGCCCGAATCATACTGGATTTGGAAGTGCATTGGCTCTGATGAATGAAGGTGTTTGGCGCACCCCTTTTGGAGATGTAGAAATTGATACAGTGGTTGCTAACCAAATTTTAGATGAGGCAAGCATCATCGACGTGGATGATGGAGCCCATGCACGTGAACATTCTATTGAACTTCAACTTCCCTTCTTACAATACTTGTATGGTACAGCTTTCAAGTTTGTGCCTATCTGTTTTCTCATGCAAGATTTGGAATCCAGTCGTGATGTGGGGCTTGCAGTTTCGAAGGTATTGTCTGGAAAGGATGCTTTAGTAATTGCTTCTACCGACATGACCCATTATGAGTCACAGAGAAGCGCTGAAAGAAAGGACAAGATGGCTATTGACGCCGTCACTAAATTAGATGAAGAATGTTATTACTCTCTTGTAGAGTCCCATAACATATCTACCTGTGGTTATGGGCCCACAGTTGCTGCAATCACTGCTGCAAAGAAGTTAGGTGCAGCAGAAGGCCAGTTACTATGTTACAGAACAAGCGGTGACGTAACGGGAGACCTCTCTGCTGTCGTCGGTTATGCCTCCATCGCACTCGTGAAATAGTTGTGGTGCGACTCTTGGAGGTCACAGCCTCAGCACCAGCAAAAGTAATACTTTTTGGAGAACACTTTGTCGTATACGGTGAACCTGCCATCGTCCTTGCAATCGACAAAAGAGCTTACGTATCAGCAGATATAAGAAAAGATAAGCAAATACACATAAATTCCGTCAATTTAGGAATATCCGGGGTCTTCAAAGGAGAGAGCTTTTATGAAGAATTTGGTGGTCAAACAGCACGCCGAACCCTTGAACCCTTAAAAATAGCTATTCAAAAGGTTTTAGAACGTTCCAAAAAGAATGTCGGAGTAAGCGTCGAAATTCGCTCCACTATTCCAGTTGCAGCAGGGTTAGGCTCTTCAGCAGCCGTGGCTGCAGCGGTAGCCACTGCTGTAGGTCGTCTTTTAGATTTAGAGTTGCCTCCAGAGGAGATTTTTCATATATCTTACGAAGCAGAACGCTTTGTTCACGGTACTCCATCAGGTATAGACCCAACAGTCTCCACTTATGGAGGAGTTCTTCTATATCGTAAAGACAAAGGGTTTACACAGATGAAGGTTAAAGGGGAAATACCATTAGTGATTGGCGATACGAGAGTAAAACGTTCAACAGGCGACCTTGTTGCCACGGTGCACAAGAGAAGCAACCAATATCCTTCCATAATTAAGCCTCTCCTGAAAATTGGTGGAAAAATTGCTCTCAAGGCAGTTGAAGTCTTAGAGACTGGCGATCTTTATGCACTCGGTCAATTAATGAATATAAATCATGGGCTACTTTGCGCGGTTGGCGTTTCTGATGCATCCTTAGAAAGGCTGGTTCATGCTGCAAGAAGAGCTGATGCCTTAGGAGCCAAACTCACTGGGGCTGGAGGAGGCGGATGCATGATTGCATTAACTAAGCCCAATAAACTTGTGCACGTTGTTGATGCGATTGAGCGTGCGGGTGGAAAAGCTTTCGAGGCTAGAATGACTGATGAAGGAGTGAGGATTGAGGATTAGGTTTATGTGCGTTGCTTAATAGACTTCAAATAGTCAGTTGAAGGAAATGAGTAAGCGCGAGCAAACCTAGTTCATCTATCTTCGTGGTTGTCAGAGGAAATTTCGTTTTCCCTTTGTTTCAGTGATGATTTTTCCGAGCGATCCAACGTTCCAGGAGAGAGAAGCATCGCGCTCCTGTCTATGAGACCAGATCGTTCAGCGCAGAAGATTCGGCGAAAAATAACAAAGCTAACAGGGAAGAATGTCGCGGTTATCATTTCTAACACTCACGGACGACCGTTACGGGAAGATGAAAGTTTCTATCTAGTTGTTTTTCTAGTAATTAGAGACGGCTTTCTGCGCACGATTGCTTCGTAAATGAAGTATCCTCCAAGTATGCTTAGAGATCCTTGAGCAGCGTTGAATGCTCCTACTAATAGACTTACTATAACTGGAATCTCAGCATAGGATCCGTAGAGAGCTAGTACACCTGTAAAAATTAATATCAAATTCGTGCAGATCATGATCAAAGAGCGTGATGAGCTGCCGAGGACAAATGAGGCAGGCTTTCTGAACTTGGGTTTTCTTAGCAACATCAGACCCAAAGCCATTCCCAAAATCGTTGAGAACTCTGCCAGGCCTTTCATCGACGAACCAACGATATCACCGCTACGTCCAAGAATAGCAAGAAAAGCAACAGCAGAGGTAGCCACCGCAGACATCAGACCAAAAAGAAGAAAAGACAAAACAATCGGAATTCCTGTAAAATCGAATTTGAGAAAAGGAAGCCATGGAAACGGAATTTTTAAGCCTGAATACTTCATGGCGTAGTCAAAGACCACAACCAGAGCACCAAGAATCGCGGTGCCAGCTAGGGTCTTGGTGTCTATCTTTTGCAAGGGGTGTCACCTACGAAGAGAATACTGGTTATGCCAAATTGTATTTATATTTTGTTCAAAATAAGTTGTCTTTTTTTGCAATATAAATTATTTAGTTCGTATCGTTTTTTTGGCAAATTGAACAAACTGTTTGATCAATTCTCCATTTTTGGGGTGTAGCACACGTGAACGTCCCACATCGTAGATCACTAACAAGCGGCTTCTTTGTAAAACCTTGACATGACGATAGACGGCGGCGTAATCCTTCTTCAGGATTTCGGCAACGGCCTTTATGTGCAAAGGTCTTTTAGTCTCGCTTACAAGTTCAACTATTCTTAACCTTGTGGGGTTGCCCAGAGCACTCAAAACACTCGAAACCTGGGGTATTTCCTCTTCAGTGAGCACCATTTGCACCACATTTATTATATTCGCACTTAATATATGACATTTTCGCCAAATGTTTGCACCCAGTCAGCGCAAATGCGGTAGATTTAATGCGCACGCATCAACACGCAATTTCCCAAAATCCTCCAGATACGTGGATGCATTCCAAATAAAACTAAAGGAAAGCAACCTAACCCTAATGGATAATTTTGGTTTCATCATCCAGAATGTTGATTTCCATACGGAGATAAGCTGAATAACAGAAGATTTCCAGGACTATTTATGTCTCGTCATCGTTTCCGGCTTTTTCGTTTTCATCTATTTCCATGGCTATGGGACCTTTGTAGCCACATTTTTCACAAACGTATTGAGTAGGTGCTATTCCATACATTTTAGGGTACGCCTCAAAACTACTCGAAAATTTGAGATTTGGGCTACTACATCTTGGACAAAATTTCGGAGTTGTTTTTCGTCTCTTTAGTCCCTTAGCTATTTCGCGGAGTCTTTTGAAGACCATACGCCTTGATTCCTGGGGGTTCACTTCAATTATTGAATTTCTAGATTTTGCTGGGGATATCCTTGTTTTACAAGAAAAGACTTCACCTTCTCTCGGTGATCGCCCTGCAGCAGTATTTGACTGTTTTTAGCTGTTCCTCCACAAGCACAGTGGCCCTTAAGTTGTTGGGCGAGTTTTTCAAGGTCATTATCTTTGTTGTCGATGCCTTCGATGATAGTTACTGCTCTTCCCCATTTTCGTGTTTCCAAACGAAGTCTAATTCGTTGTTGTTCTTTGCCGATTTCTTTGCAGACACAGATTTCAGTCGGTAGTCCACATATAGCGCAGATTTCTGCCATGATGCTCAATATCAAAATAAGTAATCTGTGCTATTTAAGATTTTCAACAAGAAATAGCGACAAAGGACAAGTATGTACAAGCAGAGGAATCATTGGCTTTGAGAAAATTGATATGTTTCCGTATATCATTTGGGCTCTCTGCCTGCGAAAGAAGGTGACCGCGTTGAATCAAATGAGAGTTCTTCCACAATTTATAAAACTGACGAAGACATAACGAATGACATGTTATGATTAGAGGTTTTCTCTTTGTTCTAGTTCTCTTCATTTTTTTCCCTTCTCTGTTATGTTTGGGATTCGATCCTGTTGACGTGGCGGCTCCTATCGGTTATCGTGTTCACAATGTTGACACGGGATTGGACTATACGACCATTCAAGGTGCAATAGATGCTCCTGAGACTGAGAATGGGCATACAATCTTTGTTGATTCGGGAATCTATTATGAGCATGTTGTTGTAGACAAGGCTCTAGCTCTTGTTGGAGACGGAAATAGAACCACGATCGTCGATGGAAATGGAACGGGAACCGTTATCAAGATATCTGCAAATAGTGTTACCTTGAATGGGTTCACTGTACAAAACAGCGGTTCTGAGCCGGGTACATCATATGCAGGCGTTAAGATTTCAGGGCATATGTTTGTAAACATTACAGGTAACCATGTGACAAGAAATAAGATTGGTATCTTTGTGACGTCACAGGGTAGCAGAATTACAGAGAATAATGTGACCAACAATGGGCAGGGTATAGCATTATATGATTCTTCCGAGGTAGTCGTTGAAGCAAATGCTGTCACGGCAAACACGGTGGGCATCTCCTTAGCCCTTTCCTTTAACAACCTAATCGTGGATAATAGTGCTACCAATAGTTCGTCCGGGGGGCATGGCATAACTCTATCATCCAATTCATTCAACAACACCATTTTCAGTAACGATCTTACAAACAATTACCATGGTATGTGGCTGTCAAGTTCGTCTAACAACCGTATCGTGGAGAACAACCTAGCAGATAATAAACTATTGGGCATTGAATTAGCCAGTTCTCCGGGGAATACTATCTATTATAATAATTTCATTAACAACTCAAAGCATGTTGTTAGTGATAAACAACCGAATACATGGGATTACGGGTTTCCATCTGGCGGAAACTATTGGAGCGAGTCGACAGGCGTAGACTTATTCACTGGTCCAGATCAAAACGAGACGGGCAGTGACGGAATACAAGATAATGTACATTTCATTGACGAAAATAACCGAGATAACTATCCTCTAGCTGGGATGTCTCATGATTTCAATGCTGATTCAGGATACTGTGTTCGAACTATCTCTAATTCCTCAGTATCTGCTTTTCAATTTAATGGCACGGCAATAACCTTCAACGTTTCTGGTGAAAATGGCACCCTCGGTTTCTGTAGAATTCGTATTCCAACAACTTTAATGAATGGCACTTACCGAGTTTTTGTCAATGGGACAGAAGCTCCCCATATCCTTCTAACGTTCTCTAACAGCACACATAGCTATCTGTACTTCGACTACTGTCATTCAACAAAAGGGGTGGTGATAATACCCGAGTTTCCACTACCGATTATTTTACTCTCGTTCATGATATCAACGCTACTAGCAATCATGGTCGTGCGTCTGCTATCTCCGTGTGATTTATGAAGCTGCTACACTGCGCCCACATACTTCTTGACCTTTGGCGTGCGTGCGCGTTTGCCTACATGAGACTAATTGAAAGAAAATAGCATCTACGACAATGTGCGTGGAGATGGAGATGGGTCTACCGGAAGGCAGATTGTCTCTATCTGCTTAAAGAGACGAATGAAGGAGGCATATATGGATGGTCAGCCTTCTATCGGTGTGTCTCTTTTTTAAGACGTCAAGTTCTTTAACGGTTTGTTGAGATAGTAAAACCTATGTACACCGACAGAGTTAACAATTGTCTAAGCAATTCATTGGAGGTGAGAAATTGTACATAAGTGTAAGAATGCTAGTAGGTTTAGCACTGCTTTCTTTAGGGATTATATCAATCATAATTGCGGCGATACTTCGGTATAGAAAGAACGATTATGCAATGTTGCCAGGAATGCTAGGTGCTGTAGTCGTGGTAATAGGAATGGTGATCACGATTGCTACACAGTTCTATTAATAAACGACACCCCAAAACAAGCTGACCATGTGTGTGCAAGTTAGTTTTTTGTCTGACGCATTCAGTTTTTGTGGCGATATAGCCTTTTTGTTTGGGTCTACTCTGCTTCGAAGAACGCTTGACACAAACGAACATGCCTTCTTGAGCGTCACCCACAACCGCAAATGGCTGTCAACGTTTCAGTCAAATTAACACCATACTCTTAGATGAATACATATGATATGGTGTGCGCTCGTGTAGAATTTCGATAAAACTGACTGAGTTATGATCTTGATTATCCACATAATGTTTTCTCACTTGGTGCCACAGTACAATTTCGTACGTAGCTGTGGGTGTTTCAAGATGAGGATTTCGCAGTAGCGCGCGCAAAAAACCTAACGTGCCTACTATTAATCTTAGGAATTGGCATTCTTAGTTCATTGATTCTAGGCTACTGTTAAGGAGGAGTTAGCGTTCCCGGCTGTAAGTTAAGGTTTTCAACATATCCGTCTATCGTGTTTGTTCCATCAACCGCGTCTTCCCCATGATAGGGAATATAGAGGTATTGGTAATTATCATTCCACCCTGCGCAATCGCCAGAATCCCAAACTATAGCTCCGCTATGAGAACCTGTTCTAAGCACTAGCCTACACGTTGAGCCACTCTTTGAGACAGTAACATAATAGGTTGTTCCCACATCAAAATAGATGCCTGGATATCTGCTTGATGCATGCATGCTATCAACATTATTATGCCATGCCATAAACGTAACATAGTATCTTGTGTCATCGCCTGGCTTTTTCATAATGTAATAGAAAAGTCTGTCATCGCTGAATGTGGGAGTGTCCGTTGAACATATGTATGGAAGCACCATAAGTCTATATAGAGCGGGGTCGTTTCCAGAACTAATTGCGGATATGTGGAGTTCCATTTGGTGTTCAAACGTAGTGAAGTAACCCGCGCCGTAGTCTTTGTAGACATAGGCTGTTGCGTCGTCTCGTCGCAACCCAGCCCATGACGACTTTGTTGCTGTCTGGGTGTATCGATCGGCACCACCTCCAAGAACTTCGGTATAGGTCGTAAAGTCTTCGTAAGTGCGCCGCTGGTCACCTCGCCTGAAATCAATAGTTAATGAGCAGATGATGGCTGGAGCGGTGGAATCCACGATTACCCAAGCTCTGAGGTCCTGCTGTCCCGGTGCAACTGTATAGACCTCGTCACTGAACGTGACGTAGGCGGCTTGATATGATGGAGCGCTCAACGTGAAGTCTAAAGTCACATTGTAGCTGATGGCGGCGTGATTTTGCACCGTTGCCTCGAAGGATTTGTTCTCACCAGGAAACAGGCGCAACTCAGACGTGTAATGTAATATCTCGATTGGCTCCTTTACTTCAAAAGGTATAACCACTTTTGGCCACACATAAGACGCTAAAACTGCCAAACTTGTTCCAGAAATCAACAAGGCAGCAACAATGCACAAACAGATGAACCATTTTCTAACGTGCTTCTTCATAAGACCCCCTCTCAATCCCCCTTTACACGTTATTTTATTGTGCCTCCAAATATTTAAGGTTGCACCTCGCATTCTACTCACACATGGGAGGAAGATTGGTGATCACATTAGCGCCTTTTTCTATTGTATACACAAACACTTGAGTTAGCCAGCCGGACGGACGCGCGACATCATTTGAATTATGCTAGGCCTATCTTAGATTTAATCTCCATTAAGATTGATTTTATCGGTTTTCTGGTCTCTTGATCCATTGTCGCTAGTACGACTAGATATACGATCTCGCCTATGATAGTAAGCGTTGTTGTTGACAATCTTCTCGGGTGGGGATTGCAGAAAGAAAGGTTGCCATAATTGATGAGGCTATTACATATCTAATGGCGATTTTCCACGGGAATATGATGGTTAAACACTTACGTGCTATATGATGTTTATATAGATGCGCGCAAGCCTACGATTAGATTGACTAAAGTTGCAAAAGTAACAGCCTCTAATTGCGTTTTTGCAATATGCGACAGGACGAAAAATGTTGTAGGAAGGATTATGGCTGCGCGCGATAACGCATTTTGAATGTTGATATGACTTGGCTGACGAGTTCCCTTGTATCTTTGTCTATGGCACATAAGATTAGAAAGTATGCGAGAGCGCTTATGGTTATCAACGTAATTGTTCCGGCGAACCCTCTTGGATAAAACGGGATGATGATGATGAACAAAACCATTGACGCTAGAACATACTTAGCTAAGGATTTTAGGGGGAACTTAAACGGTAAAATCCCCTTTGCCAATCTATACGTGTATGTAACAATTGGGATTAAGGTTAACAATGACATAACGTTACAGGCAAAGGGTACGTTAAGGTAGACAGGCTCAGTATGCGTGCTAATGATAGTTGTCGTAACAATGCATACTAGGGGTAAGTATACGAATACTTTTGCGTAGTTTAAGGTAGGCAAAAGAAACAATCGGCTTTTTAATAGTCTCTTGAATGACAACTGTTTCGTGTCTACTTTCTCGGTTCCTATGATAATACTGTTCCATATGTCCCCTATGGATGCGAGAAGCACACTCAAGATACTCATTCGCAGAATATTGGCAGCGGGTCTATACTGATACCCTAAAATCCATAGTAATGGTTCTGCTAGCAGTAGTGCTCCAATTGCAGATGGGATAGCAAACGTCAGAACGAGTTTTAATGCTGTTTCTACGTCCTCTTCACTTCCACCAGCCAGAAGTTTTGGGTATAGGGCGTAGGTGAGCAAAGATGAGAAGCCTACGACCTGTGTTATCGTTGTACCAACTTTCCATAATCCAATTGGTTCAGTGGATGATGTGAGCATAGTTACGATCATAGCGTCTAAGCTTACTAGAATGGGGGGCAGATCCGAATAAAGTGGGATCCAACCGGTTCTTAACCATTTACTAGCAGTGTTCCAATCGACATGGGCTTCGCGTATATAGTTGCGTAGGTTTGTTAATAGAAAACTTGCTTGAGCAATATACGCGATGAGCACGGAAACGAGGGCGCCATAGATTCCGATCTGCATATGAAGAATAGTGATTGCCCCAAGAATGACTTTTGTCACCTCAAAAGTGAGGAATCCATATGCGTTGATGTGGGGAGAAGAACCTTTGGCGATGGCTTCACATCCTGCAACTAGGTACATGGAAGGAATGATGAGGCTTCCAACCATGAAAAGTAGGGGATCGGTGTTAACCAATTTTGCAACAAACGGTGAGATAGCAAAGAGAACTACGAAGCCTATTAAGGAGAAGATCAAATTCATCATTAAACCTATTTTTGCTACTTTGAATCGTCTTGCCACGAATCTGGTGACCCAGTAGTTAATGGTGCGATTAGGAAATACAAAATAGGAGACTAAGAGGACTATATATTGCCAGATTCCGTACTCGGTTAAAGAGACATTTCTTGTCACCATGGTAACAAAGGCGAGGCCTGTTAGGATACTAATGACCCTTGACATGAACATTACGAGACCGGTGTAACGAAATCTTATCTTCCTGGCCATGGTCTTCGACTCTCCTTTTGTTTGTTAACAATTTGATATACGTATCATTTAACAGATATAAGGAAAACCAAGACAACACATGCATCCATAAGCAAAGGTTCTGAGTAGAATTCGTCAACCTCCCGAGATAGGTCTAGCGCTTACTTGAGGATGTACGTGCCTCTTGTCCAATGATAAAACGTTTTAATATTGGCCGCGTTAACATTACATAGATGCTTTCTGGGCATGCCCAATACTATAGCATCAGTATAGGAGCACTGGGTACTCCACCCTCAACCAAGGTTTGGAGTTCGTGTCGTGGATAGAGTGAAGAAGGACATTATGAAATGAAAGAAGAGACCGCGGTAGAAAATCTACGAGAAATAAAACGTATTTTGGATGGAGTCGGTGTTAATTTCTGGCTGGACTCGGGAACCCTGCTTGGTGCCATCAGAGATGGAAAAATAATCGAATGGGATTCTGATGTCGATCTATCGACATGGTATAACTACGCAGAGCGAATTATTTCGGCATTTGCGAAGTTTAAGCAAAAAGGATTTACAGTAGTTCTGAATAGAAAAAAAAGCATTGTGACCGCAACGAGACTTGGTTGTCAAGTGGAGGTCGACTTGTACCATGAGAAAGGTAGATACGCATGGTCGGTCTCCCCTGTACATCCAAGAGGCCGAAAACGTGGATCTACGTTATACCAACAGAAGATAAAAAAGTTTGATCGCATGTTTAATTGGGCGATGGATATGTTAATTCCAAAAATCTGTGCGAGACCTGAAGGTGCGTCTATTCGAAAAAGTGAGCGCTTTTTGCCGATACTTCCGCTTAAATTGAGACAATTCCTAACAGACATGATATGGTCCATATTGGACAGACGAAGTCTTATTGCTCCTTTGGTGATTTCAAAACACCATGTCCAAAAGCTATCAACTATTAGATTCTATGGAATGAACGTCAATGTGCCCTTTGACGTAGAAAAATATTTGGAATATAGATACGGTAGCAACTGGAAAATATCCACAAAAGAGTGGAAATATGAGGATGATGGTGCAATTAGGTCAGTGCGTTTGTGCGATTTTCTTGCTGATATCTAGCTCATGATGCGAGAAGGATGGAATTAAGGGTTGGAAAGGATTTTGATCACTGGTGGTGGAGGGTTCATAGGCAGTCACTTGGCCCGATACTTATTGCACCAGCGAAGACTTGTTAGAATTGTTGACATGAATTTCCATGATTATATTAGAGAGAAATACTACACCGAAAAACTGCAACTAGACTTAAGAATCTGGAAAAACTGTCTAATAGCTACTAAGGGAATAGATAAAGTCTACAATTTCGCTGCTAATATGGGGGGCATAGGTTTCATCACAGCTGAAGGCGCTGAAGTAATGCATGACAACGTACTAATCAACACTCATATGCTCGAAGCCTCCAGACAAAACGGAGTCGGGCGATACCTTTTCAGTTCATCTGCGTGCATCTATCCAACGTACAAACAGACAGATCCAAATGTGAAAGGCTTAAAAGAAGAGGACGCGTACCCTTCTGACCCAGACAACTTCTACGGTTGGGAAAAACTATACACTGAAAAAATCTGCGAAGCCTACCAACGTGATTATGGCATGGACATCCGCATCGTAAGATACCACAACATTTACGGACCAGAAGGGACATACAAAGGTGGACGGGAAAAGTCTCCCGCAGCTCTCTGTAGAAAAGTAGCTGAAGCATCAGATCCAGGATCTATAACCATATGGGGAGACGGTAAACAGACCAGATCATACTGCTACATTGATGACTGCATAAAGGGCACCACAACATTAATGGAATCAGATTATGATAAACCCATAAACGTTGGATCTGAAAGATTGGTGACAATAGATCAATTGGCTGACATGATCATAAAGATATCTGGGAAAAACCTCACCAAAGAGTATGATTTGACGGCACCACAGGGTGTTCGAGGTAGAAACGCTGACATAAGTCTTGCCAGAAAAGTGTTAGGTTGGGAGCCTCGAGTAAGCCTAGAAGAAGGACTCGATAAGACCTACCGGTGGATAGAAATGCAATGCATGCGTTAGATAATACTCTACAACGCGCTTGTTTCAATTTGTGAGAGTTCTACGTGTTGAACATGCAATAGAAGCTCGCGCGCGCATTCATAAAGAATCCCACATTGTTTGAAGACCTTTTCTAATATCATATTTGGAGTAGTAACCCATTTCCTCTTTAACTTTGCTGATATTAGCTAATGTGTGTTTGATACGCTGTTTCTTTTGAGGGACATAAGTCGGTTCAATCTTTCTTCCAGAAATGTCGCCAATTATTTGTATAACTTCCTTCAACGTATGGCTTTCTCCACTACCAACGTTGTATATGACAAACCTTTTTTCAGAATGCATTGCAAGTAAATTCGCTTGGACAACGTCCAGAACGAAAACATAATCCCGAGAGTAGTTTGGATATCCGTTGATGACTGGATGTCTGATGGATTTCTTTGTTGCCAACAATGCCTTTGTAATCAAATTAGCGTGTTTATCTTTAGATTCCTCATGGATTCCATAAACGCTGAAATATCTTAGTCCGATAGCATTCAGCCCAAATCTTTCTGAATAGTACCTCGCCGACTCTTCGTTAGCCAATTTTGTAACACCGTACAAATTAACTGGGGACGGTCTCATTTTCTCTGAATGCGGGATAGGTAAATCTCCATAAACGGAAGAGGAAGATGCAAAAACGACTTTCTCAATGCCATTCTGACTTGCAGATTTGAGTACATTAAGAAAACCGATAACATTTGTCATAAAAGCCAACTCCAAATTCTCATTAAACATGACAGAAGTAGAATATCCAGCTTGATGAAAAATAACATCAATACCCTCGAAAATTCTATCTAAACAATGTGCATTCAATATGTTTCCTTGAATGATTTGGCAGTCTTTCAAAGTATCTGGAATGTTATTTCTATTTCTGGTCAAAATAGAAACATCATGATTTTCTTCTAGGAGTCGCAAAGACAAATTGCTGCCTATAAAACCAGAGCCTCCAGTAACAAGAACGTTCAACTAGATCACCGAAAAAAGTCTTATTCCACAAAAATCTCCAACTGCATGACATCTAAGTCGAAATCCAAATCCCTTACACGTTTCCGCAACATTAATTCCAGTTACTTCTACAGGACTCCTTCCTTTTTGAGGATTAATCCATGGCGATCTACATTTCTCGATTTCACACAATTCGCAAGAACCTCGATCGATCGATTCAGTTCCAGATGAGCCCTCAAAAACTCTAACCTTCATTTCATTCCACCAATAATATGCCGACTCTCCAAAATGTTTCGTTGAGAACGACTGGAAATTTTATGTCAATATCGAGCCGCTTGCAAGTCTCAACTACGTTGACTCCAGTTGCTTCTATTGGTATCCGTCCTACTGATGGATTCTTACATGGTAAAGAACAAGTTTTTGTGTCACACATTTTACATGAGCCACCAATAAATGATATGGCAAAGATACAGCCACGGTTGAAGGCCTGTCTTTCAAGCTCTAAAAGCATTTTATGAAGAGTTCTTGATGACTCCTTGCCCACTGCTTCCCATTCTTTTGGCTTTACTTTCCTTTTTATGCTTATGAAGAGAGCCCAATGGTAAGAGGAAAATAGCGCCTTGAAGTAATCTATATCCGGTATATGTGGTGGGCATGTGCATTTTTGTCCATAACGTTTGCAAGAATGGCACTTAAATCTTGCACGAATGTCAAAAATCACGTCAGATGGATTTACTATTTTAACAATAGAGGCTCCTATTTCTCTCGCTATGTCTTCCAATTCTTGCAGAAGTTGAAGCTGCTTTTTAGCGTCATAGTTTGTCATTTTTCGAACTCTCCAAATCTCTCTTGGAATCTATTTCAATCCAATATCTTCCCTTTGTTTTGATCACTTCAGTGGGAAATTCGAATAGTTTAATGACTAGTTCATACCATTTGTCGAATTCTTCTTCATACACCATTTCTTCTATCGCAGATTTGAAAGCATGGTATTTGGACTTTGGAACCTTTACAACGCCGGCATATTCTCCACTGTATTCATCTCTTTCAAGCGTCTTTCCCATTTTTTTCACATAATTCTTTTCCACAAATAGTTTGAAGTCTGCTTTTTCATGCACTACTCCATCATCCATTAACATTGTAACTTGTTTAGTCTTGGAGTGAACGATTTCATTGATGATGGACTGTTCATGAAGAACGTCCCCATTCAGAATTATTAAATCATCTGGCTCAACTTCGTTTAAGACAAACCAAAGAGAAGCGACACTATTTGTGAATCTGTAAAATGGATTGAAAACAAATTGTGCATTTTTTACTTTTTCCTTGATTTGATTCCCTCGATAACCCACTGCAACAAATATCTTATTGATCTTACAATCCCTTAAAACTTTGATCTGGTGATCAATAATTGACTTTCCGCCAATCTTGACTAAGCATTTCGGAATATCCTTAGTAAGTGGATATAGGCGTTTTCCCATACCAGCCGCTAAGATAATCGCTCTCATGTGTGTGCTACAACCTTGGTAGTAGGGTTCAGTCTAGAACTGCGAATATTTCTTGCAGTCTTAATAATTAAACATTCTTCTCCAGTAATATAATAATGCGCACGCGAGAAATTTTCCCATTTTTCTATAAGTCCACGTGCGCGATTCCGTATACTTATTTCTTCTAGAATGAAAACGGCGTGAAAATGTTCTACGATACATTAAGTCAAGTGGGTATCTTACAGTCCTTAAATAACGATTTACATGCTCCCTAAAGGGTAATCTAAGTCCCCACTTTTCCTAAATTTTGTATATGACCTATTGATTCCTATCCAATTGTACCTGAAATCATAATAATCAGAGAAAGATTCTGTGGAGTAGTCATGGATAACTCCGCTTCTCAGACAAATGACTTTTCTCCATTTGCTATCGAACAACTGCAAATCTTCGTCTAAATCATCGAAGCCGATGAAATATCTTTTGTCGAATTGGAAGTCGTTTCTTACTTCTCTTCTGAAACCCATGGCGCCAGAGCTGATATCGTCGACCTCTAGTAAGTCTTTCTCGGAGTCAATTGGGGTTTTTGATGCCAATCATCTGAATGATGCCGTTTTCTATTTTTAAATATCTTCCGCCTATCTGGGCTAATCTCCCATCTAAACATAGAAAGGAAAACTGACCAGCCCGACATCCTTCTTAACATTGAAACTTTCCAAAACTGGCTCAAACCAACCTTGTGTGACGAATATGTCATTATCGAGTCATGATAAATAGGGTAGTCGCCATGAGCAGGATCAGACTTCTCCCAGGCGCGCGCCCAACATTTCTGTCTACTCGTATCACTTCGATATTTCTTCCCTTTTCCAGTGACTCTAAACATGATTCTGTTTCTTCATCCTGATAACCTTGCCTCAATATTTTTACATAGTCGACAAATATGTGTTCTCTAATCGAATTTCTGCAATGAGTTTTTAAGTCTTTTAGCATCAAGTTCTTTTGGAAATCTGAAGTGTTTTTCCTGAACCGCTCAAGTCAACCTTCGAAACAGAGATCGGTGCCATTACTACTGGTCCAGACGTGAGTGAAGTTGCTATGTCATATTTGGCTATGAAAGGATAAGAACTCCTTCAACAGGGTGTCCACCTACTACGCCGCCGTCAAAGCAATGAGAATGCAAAAGAGATAGACTCATGAATCTATCAAGAGAATAGGAAGTTAGATATCTCTTGTGTGTTCTCCTCACTACATCCCGGAAAGCTTTCAAAAATTCTCTAGTATTATTTACATTTCACGTTATGTGCGCATAGGAGGACAGCCCATAATCATTCTTGAATTGATGCCTAGTGAGAAAAGATGAATGTAGGCGCGCACGTACGTACCGCTCATGAATCATGTATCCTGCAGGATCTGAATCTAACAATTTTTGTCTTCAAGCTATGTTCTCGAAGACGAACAAACTCTCTCTGAGATTTGGGCACACCAACGTTACGTTGCTTTCTGGTGAGAGATCGTTAAGAACGTTGACCATGACAGAATTTTGAAGTGCGTCACCTAAGCCCTTCGGTGAAACTAGGCCAAAAACGGCTAAGTCTCTCATGTAACCGCATGATTTTGCCAGCTTATGGCACGCCTTCTAACATACCTTTTACAAGACTTAAAAATTTATTTGAGTACGTGTAAGTTGTTACAGACCACTCATGAATGTGCATAAAAGAAAAATGGGTTTGGGATGTGAAATAATGGAAATCGATGTGTTACTTGCAACAAAAAATGCTTGTCTCGAGAAAGGAAAAGAAACCTTCATAAAGTGTCTGGATCGTATTTTTAATGAAATTCGAGTACACAATCTAATTGTCGTGGACGCAGAAAGTATCGATGAAACACTAAGCATTGTTGAAGCATTTAGACAAGAATATGATAATGTGTTAATCCTACGTCAGTCTAATCTTGATGGGGGGATAGGCAAGGCATGGGAACAGGGGTTCTCACAAATGAACACAGACTGGTTTGCGATAATAAGTTCTGACTGCATTCTACTTCATAATTGGCAACAAACAATGGAAAAATATCTCGGAGACAGTGTGGGCATAGTTGATGGATATGAACAAGACCCTACTTCCACAGATATTCAATATTCTGAAGCTATGAGCCTGCTAAGGAAAAGAATTGCAAAGAAAGATAGGACGCGCAGCCCTGGGTTTTCTGGCAGTGTACTGATAAGAACTTCCTGTGTAAAAGATATTAGAATCCCCAAAATATTCCGTAAGGGTTGCGATGTGTTCCTGAAACGAAAGGTACTTGACAAAGGCTATAAATGCGTATTAACTGAGGAACTCGTTGCTGAACATAGGGGAGCATATCTTTATAGTCCATCTGCACGAGCACAAAATGCTGGTGCTTTAGTGAGGGTATTGAATCTCAAGTCGTTTTCAACAATAATTCTAAATCTTGTAAAAGCATTTCCTAAGGCCCTATTCACGAGTCTGCGCTACAGAACGCCAATATTTCTTTATGTAATTGTTCGAGAATGGCAAACATTAGTTGGGTGGCTCCATTGGACTGAACATTATTTCTGAAGCGCGCGCTATGTCTCCAGTATGAGGTCCTATGTGCGCACTATTCATGTTCTTCTCTGATGAAGACGACGGGAAGTGTCCTGTTTTATAAAATGTCAAATGTGTGCACGACGTATTATGTTCTTAAGTTTGTGTGACGTCTTGTATAATGGGGGAAGAATGAACGGATAAATATACTTGAGCATAAGATGTCTTTCTCGAGGCAATCTTAGTCCCCACTTCTTCCTAAATTTTGCATAGGCCCTGCTTGTTTCTGCGTAATTCATCCTTTTTGCGACGTAATTAAGGTTCCTCATACCAACGTGATCATGGATCACTTTGCTTCTTAAGCACACAATCTTTTTCCAGCTGCTGGCCAGTAATTGCAAGCCTTTGTCCAAATCTGAAAACTCCATAAAAAATTGAGGATCAAAAGCAAAATCTGATTTCACTTCTTGTCTAAATAGTATTGCACCGCAGACATCATCGACAAGGATAAACTGCTCATTTCTTTCAAGTTTTGGTTTTTCCGTATAAACAACATTGTTGATAATCTTTATTTTTCTTCCACCTATACCGTCTAATTCCCCGTTAAACCTGTATCTGGGTATCCCAACAACACCGATGTCTTCATTCTTTTCAAGAACTTCTATAATTGGCTTGAACCAGTTTTCTGTCAAATAGATATCATTGTCAAGTGTCATTATCAATGGAGTGTTTGCTTGGTCAATAAGCATCTTCCTTCCAGCTGAGACTCCGATGTTCTCTTTCAGTCTTAAAACTTCAAAATTGTCTCTTTTTTCCATCTCCTTGAAGTACGTTTCAGTTTCTTTGTCAGTGTATCCCTGTCTCAACACCTTTATCAAATGTCCAACGTCTGTGTATTTTGCAATTGAATTTGTACACTGTTTAGTGCAGTTCAACCTGCTTGTGTGCAGTATGCAGAAAGTTATCAAGGCGTCATTTTCATCCATAACCTTCTAAGACTCCACATTGAAAACTATGCTATGCTCCGCATTTATGCATTTACAGTTAAGTCGATGATGATACTAAGTCTAAGCATATTCATTTATTTCTCTTGTATGCGCATGAGATACCTGTAATTTGTAGTGCCTGAAACTATTGTTCTGATTAGCCAATCAAATCCGTATAGGAGGAAATAGGTAGATAGAAGATTTAGAGTTATCCCGTAGAACATGCAACTTAGCTTTATTGGAGAAACTATTTCAAAGATCAATATGCCGATCAAAACTAGATAACCATTCATAAGGAGGAAAAGAAGCCTCACCCTTCTATATAGACTTCCATAGAACCTACCAGCAAGCGACTTCTTTTTCATCAGGGGGAATACATATGCTTCTTTTTTTTCCAGACCTTTCCCAATCCATCGTCTAGTCCGGTTGAAGCCATGTACCATACAGATGGACAGGGCAAAGATGAAACCCAAATAAAGAAAGATCATACATCCCAACATTCTAGACAGCCCAATTCCGAAACAAGCCATAAAGCCCGGTTCGACAATCGGATTGTGGATTTCTTCTAGATATCGCCCTCCAAGACTCAGATCATCGGTCACCCTTGCTACTTCACCGTCCACAAGGTCCAGAAGATTCCACAACTGTAGAAAAACAATACAACTAATAAGCATCAAATAGTGATTGCCAAAAACAAACAAGAGTCCTCCAATAGCGCCGAACAAGAATGAGAGGGCTGATACTTGATTCGCACTCACGTTGTGTTCTATGAAGAATTTTGTAAAATGCGGTGAGACTTTTCTGAGAACATGACCGATATAAGGATAATTTCTGATCTCTTCCAACATTTTCTCGCGGTAGCTTAACTGCGCAACCTGCCTAATCTCGTCTATTGTCACCAATTTTTAGTCATCCGCTGGCAGTGAAGATTCAACAATCGCCTAATATATCTTGTCGTACGTTTTTTCGTATACACAATAGAGTCTAATTCAACGCTTTCTTTAGCTAAGTCTATCTCAAGATTCTTTTTGACTACTTTGTAACACACTTTCCTTTCACCTTTATAATGCTTTCCGACGAGACCAACACCAAGAGCATATCGATCTCGACCACTACTTATCTGTTGCGCGCGCAAAACTACGTTAATAATTTTGTGAATAATGGCTATGAAGAGGCATTCGATGAGTATTATATCCTAAAAACCACAACTCTCGGCACTCCTAACTGATGAATTTGAAGAGTTTTTCAAATTGTTTCTTTCTTCGTTTCTTCAAGTTTTTGTATAATTCTATCGCTAGTTTTTCGTATTCTTTTTGGTTTTCCAAAGCTGTCAAAAAAGCCTTTCTTATAGTATTGACCTTATCATCTGGTATGATGAAAGGACAGTCCTTACCAAGCAATTTTTCCACGGCAGGATTTCTGTCAATAATAATAGGGCGTTTTGATGCTAAAGCTTCAACAAGCATATGAGGTATCCCGTAAGGCTGTTCAGTGATATTTGCGGCAAAGTCACAAGATGCTATCAAAGCGCGATATTGTGGGTCAGGGAGAAAGCCGGTGAACGCAACGTTTTCTGCGCCCAATTTTTTGGCTCTCATCATATGCTTTTGAAGGTATTTCTTCTCTCCTGTTATCACTATTGTGGCGCTAAGATCTTTACAGGCTTCAATAAGTAGATCAGGACGCTCAAGAATGTGCCCACCACAAGGCATTACGACAATCTTATTGTCCTTTGAAAACTTTTTCATAACAGAAAAGTCAGCATTCTTAGACCATTTTTCATCCACAAAATCATATATCGTCAAAGCATTCCTAGCACCCATTTTAGCGAGTTCATACTCCCAATCATCCGCATAGGTTGTATTCAAATCAGCATTCCTAACGCAAAATCTCTCGACAGGATATAAGAAAGCTCGCACTATTGGATCTTTAATGGCTCCCCCAATGCTCCAAATAGAATGGTGATCCACAACAATTTTGACCTGATAAAGTCGACTGTAAATCAGGCATGTCAACGCTGCAAAGATAGGTGGATTCTGGACAATGACAACATGAGGCCTAGTTTTCACGAGCTTAACAAACGTCTTAATCGCTTGAATTGGGTACTTGAACAGAGACGCAGGTCGTATTTTGTAGAAAAAACTACAATTCCAACCTTCAGCATTAACAATCAAACGAATATCATGCATTCGTCTAGAACCCTGTGGTGTCCAAGTGACGCAAAGGATTTTCAGGTATACCACCAATCACATGAAGTAACTAAGAAACAGAATCCACTATAAACTAATGAACATTACGGAGCAAAACTAGACAATTCAAAAAGAACGCTTATCTTCTCCCAAACTGAAACATATTCCAAAGACGTTCATGGAAATAAAAACAATATTTTTGCCCAAAAATCAATGGTACCAACTGAACGCTCATTATGGAGTCCCTTTTAAAAAAATGGGCCCCCAGAATATCCGCGACCGAAGTCACAGTCAACCGACGCTCACGTAAGGAAACTGTTGAGACAGGTTTCGAGTATATGTTACTATCCGCACGCGTTATTTATATTCAATTAAGAGATAGGGATCAAGTCCATTGTATTCTTTTGAACGGAAGAGCGCCCATCTATAGGTGAATCCCTCGTCTTCGTTTTCAGCCTTCAAACAGATAGAAGCCACTTGGTCTCCAGCCAATTCATTCAAGATGAAAGACGTAACGTTCCAAGAGTACCATTGAATGGAACCAGGCATAATATAAACGGTCTCCAGAAGATCTTCATAAGAAGGTTGGTTATTCCACGTTATGTTCGCTTCAGTCCAAGAATCATCCGAAACTGCTCTGGCTTCCACATTCCCTACACCACCCCAACCAGATGGGTAATAGCCCGAGTGACATAAGAACAGTTTCACAGAGGCTATATCATCTGGATTCTGTATTGAAA
>Ga0224501_10000344_pt1 | contig 39750 bp, 37 predicted proteins | sample SF_Oct11_sed_USG_4_FD_169105 | JGI IMG/M metagenome (GOLD analysis project Ga0224501, IMG submission 169105) | Sediment microbial communities from San Francisco Bay, California, United States - SF_Oct11_sed_USGS_8_1 | ecosystem: Environmental > Aquatic > Marine > Sediment | place: USA... | reverse complement strand
ACCCCATCCACACCGATTCAAATTCCGGCGTCATGGAGTCCAGCCCGTGGGAATACCCAAAGGCGCGCTGATAGATGACCCAGAACATCCCGATCGCCAACATCGCAAACCACCCGATCTTCCAGGGCCTCGAATCGTACCACGACGAGATATCGTACCCTCGCCCCGAACTGTCTGCAGCCATGGCCACTACCTCCTTCGATTAGGTTAGATGATTTATAAACAACTACTACTCGACAAAATCCTAACTCTCAAATCACGCACACGTGCGGTCAATCATTGCACGGCCTATAACCGTTGCCCCCTTGTAGATCGGCACGAGTATCCGACAAAGCTCCAGCGTGAGTCAAGTAAAATATCGGGGGGTATAGTGTGGCGAGCGTGGGATTAATATTGCCAGAAATCCATGAATTTTCTAGAGATCTCGTAAAAAGTCACATATGCGCTGATCTGCTGAGAGGGTCAAGATAGTCATAACAATTATCCCGGATTCCGCAGTTGATTCTTTCTGCGATAGAATGAGCAGCCACATTCTTCTGGTCTGACAGGAGGTTGGGATGCGCCCGCGTCGCCCTATTGCGTCACCGCTCTACCCGAAGATTCGCTTTGCCTTCACTGACCATCCGATCACTGTGTGGGCAGGGGCAATCCTGCTCCGCTTGTACTTCGAGTGCTTGGGGCTGCGCACGGCCCTGACGCGTGTACTGACGCCGGTGGCCAAGACGTCCAACCATCAGATTTCCGTTGTCGACGTCCTGCTGGCGTGGTGGTATGGCTTAGCCCTCGGTGCCGAGCGGTTTGAACATCTGACGCGCTATCGTCGCGATCCGCTTCTGCCTCGGCTGCTGGGCCTCCCTCGGTTTCCCTCACCGGATACCGTGCGGCGGTTCTTCGGGCGATTCACGTATCGACACACCACCGAGGTGTCGGAAGCCCTGATGCGGCTGTCGTTGGGGAGCCTCCGGTCGCCGCTGACGGGCCATACCTTGGATCTGGATTCCACCGTGTTCTGTCGCTATGGCGACCATGAGGGCAGTTGCAAGGGCCACAATCCGATCAAACACGGGCGGCCCTCTCACCATCCGCTGGTGGCGTGGTTGAGCGAGCGGCGGCGATTGTTGTGGGCCACGTTACGGGCCGGTCACGCCGGGACGGCCAACGGGGTGCAGGAGTTTCTGGCGCAAGCCCTGACAATGTTGCCCGCCGGACAGCCGATCGGGTTGGTGCGGGCCGATGCCGGATTTTTTGTGACCACCTTCCTCACGGCGTTGGAACGGCGCGACTTGCCCTACATCATTGTGGCCCGGTTGACGCCGCTGGTGCGGAAGCTGGTGATCCATCACATTCCCGAAGCGGATTGGCACCCAGTGACACGAGGCATTGCCGTCGCGGAGGTGCAGACCACCCTCCCAGCCTGGCGGGGCCAGACTCGCCGGTTTGTCTGTCTGCGTCAGACCCTCGCGGAGCGGCCCACGGCGAGTGGGCGGCGGCTCATCGAGTGTCCGGGCTATACCTATCGTGTCTTCGTCACCACCGTGCCCTATGCTGCCGACTTGGTGACGCGTATGTACGCTGGTCGCGCGGACTGTGAGAACCGCATCAAGGAACTGAAGGAGGACCTGAGTCTGGACACCTTCTGCCTCCAATCGTTTGACGCAACGGATGCGGCCTTCCGCACGGGCTGCGCCCTCTACAATCTGTTGATGGGATTTCGGGAGACGGTCCTCCCCACGTGTTGGTTTGCACGGCGGCTGCGGGCGGTCCGGGATCTGGTGTTGCTGGTCGGGGCCGATCTGATTCCCGAGGCGCGACGACTGCGGGTGCGATTTGCGGTCCCCCCAGAGGACCGCGCGGAGTTTCTTCAGCGGCTGCGGACGATCTCCGAGGGGTTACCCATTGCGGCGCAGTTGGAGTGGGATCTGAATGCGGCCGAGGACGAACATCCAGCCTCCACGGACTCCGCCCTCACCATCAGACCGGAGTCTCAGTGGTCCGGAGCTTCCCCCTAACTCATCGCTACTGCGGAATCCGGGATTATGTGGTTTTAGGATATGAACTGATTACTACTCGACGGGAGCGCTAACCTCGGTGGCCATCCAGATTTTCTTGAGGATCGATCCCCTGAAATACGGCCAAACCGTAGGCCCCAAGACATCCTGCACGACGACATGCCCTTCGCTGATTAAGGAAACACGTTCGCCTGATGGACAAATGGTATGTACGTTCTTTGGATTCTCCCCTGAGGTTTGGAATTACACGATTCAATCAGGACCGAAAATAACATCTCTTGAAGGATGCGACACTCAATCTCAGACAACAGGAAATGGGCAGCCCTGCATCCCTATACCATTGTTCCCTGCCTTGCCCCTAGGAGACTATCAAGCCGACCAACCATATCTCCCGCTGTTAAGTATTCGACGACACCTCGTCGAGCCACTCCGCCATTATTACCGGCACTCGTCAGCAACTAGGCCGAGATCGCCTTCTCCAATCCCTTCCACACTCAGCAGTACACTATTGCGCTGGACTGACGATCTAGCCAATGACCTGACACTCCGATTGCCATAGAAAGACCGACTCTCAGCTCTTTCAAGCTGAGCAAAGAAGATGTACCCTGGAACAGTCTGTTCCATAAATACTACCCAGGAGCGCACCTTGCTGAAACCGATTGCAGAAGCCAAAATTTTTTCAATCCAAGTCGGGCTGCCGAAGACGATCAATACCGACGAGACCACAGACTCTACATATCGCCCGTGGACAACGGGCTTCTTCAAGCTCCCCGTCGATGGTCGGGTGTGGCTGGGACGCGACAACTTGGATGGTGACGGCCAAGCGGACCTACACAACCATGGCGGGGAGGATAAGGCCGTTAATGCCTATCCTCATGAGCACTACGCGTTTTGGACAGAACGCCTCGGTTTAGAGAATCTCAATACCGGTGCCTTCGGAGAAAACTTCACCCTCAGCGGACTCATAGAATCCGATGTCTGCATCGGCGACATTTTTGAAATAGGAGATGCTCGCATACAAATCTCACAACCGCGACAGCCATGCTGGAAACTCTCACGGAGATGGCATGTACGGGACTTGGCGCTTCAGGTTCAAAACACCGGTCATACCGGATGGTATTTTCGCGTCCTCCATGAGGGGTTCGTGGAGGCGGGAATGTCTTTGAGATTGACCGAACGCCCGCATCCTCAATGGACCGTCACACTCGCAAACGACATCATGCATCATCACACATCAGACTTTGAAGCCGCCCGCTCTCTTATGGATTGCCGATCCCTGGCATCACGATGGAAGACAACTCTCGAGAAGCGCATCACAACCGGGACAGCCGGCGACAACGCTGCTCGACTGTATGGCCCAGACATCTCCCTATAATAAAAATGGGGCCGCAGAAGTGTTCTGCGACCCCATTTCCTCTCCTCCGATACGTGTCTCTAGACGACGAAGAGTGAGTCTACCTCGTTGCCTTACTCTTCCTCTTCTTCGTCGTCATCATCGTCATCATCTTCCTCTTTCACCACTTTGATCACAGGCTGTCCCTGCGCAAGACTGGCGTTCAAGTCGTGCTCTGGCACTTTCTTGTGCACGAGGTTCTGATGACAATCGATGCAGGTTGCGCCTTCGGACTGCATTTTGGCATGAGCCTCCTGAGCCGACGCACCCGGTGCCTTGACGTTCTTATGACACGCTCGACAGGTCAGACTATCCCACTCTTTCAATTTCATACGAGCGCGATAGGCTGCCTCCGGACGTTTCTCGTTGAACTTTTCGATAGTCGAGTAGTCCTCCGTAAATTCCATGATCAGGAACGGGAGACCATCGACTACGTGCGTATACACGGCCTTATGGAAGTTAAAGAATCCCTGCGGTACGTGGCAGTCCTTACAGCCCGGATCTGCGCCCAACGCACCCCAGTGCGACGATTTCTTCAGCTCCTCATAGGGGTAAGTCTCTGAATGACAACTGACACAAAACTCGGTCGTCGAAATCGCGGCCTCTCCACCGAATACAACCGCGACCGAAAGAATACCGAGAACCGCCCCGACAATAAGGGTACCAGCTTTTCCTGACATTAGTCTTCTCCCCCATTATCAGCTTGCATCATCAATCCTTGTCGTCTTCTTTGTCTTTCTTCATCGCAGGCTTTGCCTTCTTCTGGAATTCCTCGTGGAACTTCGGAGTGGGATCACCCGTAAAGGTTCCCTCGAGCTTGAAATGCTCGTGCATCGCCTTGTCATCTCTCACATACTTCTCGAAATCAAATGCGTATTTTTTATCCACCTCAGGGGTGAACGGTGTATAGGGCTTCTTTGCACCCTTCCACGGAGACCCCTCATAGTTCAAGTGGCAGGCATTGCATTTCTCAACGAATTCGAAATCCTGACCCGCATCCACCAACTTTGACCGTGGAGTGGTCTTCTGGTTCTTTTCGAACGCCTCGCCTGCCTTTCGGTGTGTCTTCCGATAGTCACTGCCGGCACCGTGACAAGATTCACAACCGACACCGACCAGAAACTTGTCGGGCTCTTCAATTAGATACCCACCTTCCTCACCCCAACCCGTCACATGGCAACCGACACAATCTTTATCTTTCGTGTAATCCTTCTTCGGGTCCAACTTTGCCTTAACCTTCGCCTCTTTTCTCTCATTCGGCTGGAGAGATTCCATTGCCTTTGCGTGAAGACTCTTTTTCCACGACAGACCTTCACTCTTATGGCAGTTATAGCACTTCTTTCTCCCTTCGAAGGTTCCCTCGGCCGACGCAGTTCCGGCCAAAACCAACAACACCGCCGCAGCGGCAAACGCAGTTACGACGCGGTAGTTCACGGTATCTCCTTTCCCCTTAAAATGATGAGACTCACTTGATTTACTATGTAAGCCGCTCGACACGTGACGCTTGAGCGACGCTGATGATTTCACGGCGATACCTTACCACGACTGCCGAGGAACTTTCACCCCCGGCAAACGAAGCACTGATTATTATTTAGTTCTGTCCCTTTAGCTCATCCGCAGATGGGATTTTGTATATCCAATACCCGCCTTCTTTATGCACTAACTGCAGCGCTTCAATGTCGAGGGGTCGTGCATTAGAAAAAGGGAGCATTTTTGCCAGAAGGATATTACTGCTACCGCCTTCACGGAGAAAAAAGGCGCGAACAATTTTCTCGGAGAGGGACTGCAGGGTATAGCTCGTATACTTGTTATCCGCCAACCACGCCTTGACCTGATTCGTCAAGCCGTGAACATTTCCTGTCAATGGGAAATCCTTAAACGCCACATCGATACGTTCAGGACGCATCAAACCAAGCTTATAGATATCGCTTACGTGCACAACGATATAGGCTTCCCGACTCCCAACCAATTCTCTCATTTCCGAGGCGCCTTTTTTAGGGAACGCTATGAGAGCATCGACGAATCGGTCGAATTCAGCCGTCTCTTTATCTGAAGATTGTCCTCCCCAAAACTCCTGCTCATATCGAACGATAGACTCAGATCGGTCTTTCCAGTAGGTCGGGGCAAGAACCGGTTGCGCTAAATGTGAGTTAAAAAGGACTTGTCTCGACGAAAGGAGAGAGATTTTTCTCGATGTATCCCACCAGGCCAGGATAATGGCATCCTGCGGCACGTGCTTTGAGATTGCGGCAGACAGCGCTGTTGCCTCAGAAAGCATAACTTCCATCGCCGTGATGGGTTCCGGATATTCATTTTCCACATGAAGCAAGACCGGTGCTGATCCAGGACGAGATGCACGATATACGTAGGCGAGCGGCTTATCGATATCCCCGATTCGAACTTCGAATTTACCGATTGACAGTTCCGGGAAAGTACTCAAATCTAGATTTTTGAATGCATCGACCCCACCTTCCTCAAGAAGGTGATAGCCATAGGGCGGTGGTGGAGGCGTAACCCACAGGTAGGCAAACCATCCAAGCAGAAAAAGACCTCCCGTCACCAGGAGGATCCCCAGTGACGGGAGTAGTTTACTGGCTGAGCGAGCCGGAACCGGCTCGCTCAGCATCGACGTTGAACTCAATCTTTCCTCTCACGTCTCCGCCACCCAGCAATAGCCAGTGTGCCGGCCAACATCATACCGCCGCCCAAACCACCAAGCGACAGCTTTCCACCCGTGGAGTCCAGATCGAGCAATGCGCTCTTCCTGTCGTTCTCCAACTTATCCACACGAGCCAGGAGCTTCTGCATTTCCTTCAGCCGTGTGTCGTCGTCCATGATCTCGACATAGGCGCGATTCATCGCGGCCCAACCCACCGTATAGGTATATCCCCAATACTGGTGCGCCAAGCTCACATGCAACTGGACCAAGTGGTCTTCCGCCATCTCAAAGAGCTTCAGCTCGTTGGCAGCCGGATTATTCCCCTTCGACCAGTAGATTTGGAAGAACTGCTCAAACCCATCTTTCACCGGAGCAGGCGGCGCCGGACGGTTGGTCTTCTGACCGGTCAACAGTCCAGCCTTGTACTGTTCCTCCACCACATGATGCGCTTCATCGTACTTATCGATACCGGACATCGTGCCCTTGTCCATGAATTCCAACCAGGCACGAGCGTAGCTCTCTGAGTGACAGTTGGTACAGGTCTTCACCCAGGCATCATTTCGTTTATCCGCCCATTCGGTACCGATAGTCTCCCGAATGCCAGGGACAAACGGATAGTTGGCCCAACGAACCTTACGTACGACGTTGTGCGCGATCTTGCCCTGATATTCCATGTGACAGAACTGGCAAGTCGGCGCACTCATCCCGCCCTTTTCAATGGCTTGCTTGATCGGGATGTTGAAGTTCCACTTGTCTTTATCGCGCTGATACTTCAACCCGTGCTTCGACAGGCTGTACGCTTCCCAGTTATTATGGTCCGCGCCGCTGTGGCACTGGGCACAGTTTTCCGGCTTACGTGATTCAGCAGCAGAGAATTCATGCCGAGAATGGCACGTATCGCACTTATTCTGGTTCACGTGGCAACCGGTACAGCCGTCAGCGATTTCACGCTGCGACATTCCGGCATAGACGTCAACTTCGACGTTCGCCTTATAATCCAAGGCGTGCGACGGCCGTCCCTTCGGCCATGAACCCTTTTCCCATTCGATAGTATCACGCTCGGATTCACGCTCGGCGAACTCCTGCAAGTGGCAGGTACCGCAGGTATCAGCTGTTGCCAGCTTAATGTCCTTGCGATGGTCCGCTTTGCCCTTCGCGTTGATGTCGAAATGGCAATCGATACAGCCGACCTCTTTGAGCTTCTCGTTCTTACCGAGTTTGCCCATCGAGCGGAGGTTTTCTTCGACCTGTTCAAGCTTCGCCTTCTTGTAGAAAGTTTCATCCTTCGGCGTCAGCTTGCGGATCTTGTCCAAGTTGGCATGCGTGCTGCGCTTCCAGGCAGCAACCCAACCCGGAGACTCGTCAGTGTGGCACTTCACACACTGCTCACGACTCGCCACTTCCTTGACCGCTTGCGGCGGCTTATAGAAGGTGTGCGGGTCGAAGTACTTACTGAACGTCACCGGTTCCCAATATTGACCCAGGGCACCTTTTCCGACCCCGACCTCGGGATCAAGGTACCGCTTCACCAATGCTTCATACAGCTCTTTTGGCGAAGCCGACTTTTCAAGCTTCAGTGCCTCGAATGTTTCCTTCGGCACTGTAGGAAAGCCCGCCTGTGCCTGCGCGGCCAACAGAATTCCGCAGGCGAGAAACACGGAACTCAGCAGGAATTTACCTCCCATGAAAGCCCTCCTTTTGTTGTGGGCTATGCCCCCCTAGAACCACGACCAACCTCGTTTCACAAGACCATATTCTTATCATTTATACACACACAGACACCCGTCCCCACGGACCCGAAGTGTATATCTCAACCCCTATTCAAGTGTCAATGAGAATTTTCTAACCCCGACTCATTTCCCCTGCATTTCTTAAATTCTCGACTTGATACAATGCTCTTCTAGATCTTCTTCTCGAATCACTCTGTGTTTTTGAGACTACCCTCTCAGCGAGTCGTCAACCCATCCCGTCCTTTTAACGACACCCGACCCGGGCTGAGCTTAGTTTTTCGCCACAAACGACTCAATACCCAAAGTTCTTTCGCGGGGAGTTGTAGCACACCCCTCTCTAATCATCTAGTGTGCAGATAGCGTACATAAAATCCCTAATGCCTACGTGTACAGACATCGCATGCCACTGAGACATGCGACGGATACTCTGGCGCACAAGAGCGCGAACTGCGAAAGGATCAGAGGCAGGGGAAATACGGCCCACCCAGCGAACTAGGGCCGCTGGCGATCGATGACGATGGTGAGACCTTCCGTCCCTGGCTTGACCGGCTGACTCATACCTTCAAGATCCCCGCTCCCAGGCATGGCCGTCCCGGATCTGGAAAGGCGAGCTACAATCACAACCTCCTCTAGATCGGACAATTTGCGAGACGGCATTGGACTGGTCGAGTCATCCAACCGAAACGTGAAGGGGAGGTCCTTCTTCGACACGCGCACAATGGATACCGGCATGGGCGGACCGTTCGGCTGTTTTGCAAACACAAACAACGTGTCGGCCCCTGCACTCTTCTCCTCCATACCGGGCCCCAACACGACTTTACCCGTAATCGCACGACCAGCCCCCCGATTCTTCACCGGAGGATGCTCAGCCGGAACAGCCGATGAGGAGGAGCCGGCATTTGCCGCCGCCATCAGCGGCGCACCACCACCCATTCGCTGCTTGGCTTCGGTAATTGCAGCCGTGAGCTGTTCGGCGGATTGAGGATCAGAGTCGGACGGCAGGTTCGCACGTGCCTTTTCCCAATCTTTGGCGGCCGAGGAAAAATCCTTCCGATTGAAGGCCACGGTCCCCGCCAACATGAGCGCCTTGACATGATTGGGGTCAATCGCCAAAGCCTTTTTGATCAAGGCCTCCGGTCGCCCCTCAAGCTTACGACCCTGGTGAACAGCAAGTGCATCGGCATAGTCAGCCAACAGTCCCGCATCATCAGGGTTGAGCTTGATGGCCTTATCGAAAACCGGCACAGCCTCATCATATCGATTCATCGCCATATACGAACGAGCCAACAACGTCCATCCGGTAACATCACTGGGATTCTGCTCTAACTTCTGTTTTAGTCGATCAATGAGATTCGTGAGCCCTTCTTCCATTTGACGCGCGTCATCCGGTTCCTCCTGTGAAGCGGAGAACGCGCTCGTCGCCATTGAATACGAGATAGCCTCCGGACTCCCCAGTACCCAATAGAGCACACCACTTGCGGCAGGAATAGATAAGACCAATGCGAATCCAATCGCTCTCACGTTGACCAGTTGTCCACCGGCCACCGGCTTTGCACCGGACGTCTCTGTTTCTTCGAGCAAACGACGTTCCAGCTCCTGACGCGCGGCCTGATATTGATCATCGGTCAATAGGCCGCTGACCTTATCCTGCTCTAATTCCGCAAATTGCTGCCGGTAGACCGGCAAGGTCATTTCCCGCTCCGCCCCTGCAGCGACAGTCTTTTTTACCGTGAACAAGGGGTACAAGAGGACACCGAGCACACCAATGGTTAAGGCTACGACGATCAATCCGAATCCAATGGTCATGGCCGCTTCACTCCTTGAGACAACAGTTGTTCCACGCGCCGATGCTCATCGTCCGTGATGACCACCTCTTCAACCTTTCGCCCTCGACGCCTCAACGCTACCACCAGCGCAATCCCTCCACCGACCAACAACACAAACGGCCCGACCCAGAGCAGGGTCGTCGTCGCCTTCAAGGGAGGACGATACAACACGAAATCGCCGTACCGTGAGACAAGAAAATCGATAATTTCCTCGTCGCTCATATCCTTCACGATCATTCCACGGACCTCGCGGCGTAAATCTTCCGCAAGAGGGGCATCGGAATCTGCCAGGGTCTGGTTCTGACAGACAAGGCACCGCAGTTCGACGGCCAGCCGCTTGAGCCGCGCCTCGACCACAGGATCATCAGCCAGCGGCCTCGCCTCTCCGGCCCAGGTTGGCCCTGACAGCACCAACATGACGATCAGCATGAACCACTTCACTTCGCTTGTAACTCCTTCACCAACGGCAGAATTTTCTTCTCTACTGTCTCATCATCCAACGGCCCGATTTGCTTGTAACGAATAAGGCCTTGCTTATCGATCACATAGGTTTCCGGTACGCCATAGACGCCATAGTCGATACCGACCCGCCCTGCCGCATCCACCGCAACAATCGGATAGGGATTTCCCCACTCATCCAACCATGCCAACGCCTCGCCTCGCTGATCTTTGTAGTCCACCCCATAGATCGGCACGAGACCTGAATTCGCCAGGTCCATCAGAACAGGATGCTCCGTTCGACATCCACTACACCAAGAAGCCCAGAAATTGAGTAGCCACACTTGACCCTTCATATCATCCGGCGAAAACACTTTATCCTGCTCATGAAGCTGAGGGAGCGAAAACACCGGTGCTGCCTTCCCGACAAGCGGGGAAGGGATCTCTCGCGGATTGAGCGTCAACCCAACGGCAAGAAAACCAAGCATAATTCCAAAAATTGTCAGCGGAAGCAAAAATTTATTCATGCCATTTGCCGACCAGCCAACTGTGCCCCTACGGGCACCGTTTGCGGTTCACGTCTCCATGACAGGCGGTACCGGCGATCACTCACGGCTAGCACACCACCCAATGCCATAATCAAACACCCGCCCCAAATCCAATCGACAAACGGCTTATGATAGAGCCGCACGCTCCAGGCTCCGTCATCAAGCGGTTCTCCTAACGACACATACAGGTCTCGCACCAATCCGGTATCGATCGCAGCCTCCGTCATGATCTGATTGGTCGCCGTATAGCGCCGCTTTTCCGGATGCAGGACAGCCGCTTCACGACCATCTCGACTCACATGAAATGCCCCTTGGGCCGCTACATAATTGGGTCCCATCACGTCTCGCACTCCATCGAATCGGAAGGTATAGTCCCCGATGGTCGCGGTCTCTCCGACGTTCATCCGCACGTCTTTCTCCGTTTCAAACCCCTTCACCATCGTGACTCCGACGACGAACACGGCGATTCCACAATGGGCCAGAAGCATCCCCCAATAGGCTCGCGGCACACCGGCCAGCCGCGCGACGACACTTCCACCATCCCCATGCGCAATTCGCTCACGCACCGACACAACGGCTGTTGCGAAAATCCACACCGCTAACAAAATCCCCAGACTCAACAGCGGCGTCCACTCGCCCAATACGATCGGCAAAACCAGCGCAGTGACTATGCTGACCCCGAACGCCCAGCGCAGGCGTTTTCCAAGATCCGGCAGGCTGGCTTTCTTCCATTGCGCCAATGGGCCGATGCCCATCAAAAACAGCGCCGGGGTAATCAGGGGCGCAAATACCGAATCGAAATAGGGAGGGCCGACCGAAATTTTCCCGAGATCGAGTGCGTCCATAAACAACGGATACAGCGTTCCCAGCAAGACAGAGGCCGCCGCTGTGACCAACAATACGTTGTTCGCCAACAACAGCCCTTCCCTCGACACGGTGGCAAATCCGCCGCCCAACCCCACGCGCGGTGCGCGCCAGGCATAGAGCACGAGCGATCCTCCGATCACCACAGCCAAGAACGCCAAAATGAACATCCCGCGCTTCGGATCGGTCGCAAAGGCATGAACTGAGGTCAAGACACCGGAACGTACTAAGAATGTCCCCAACAGGCTCAATGAAAACGCCATGATGGCAAGCAACACCGTCCACACCTTGAACCCACCCCGCTTATCCGTCACCGCGAGGGAATGGATCAACGCGGTACCGGCTAACCACGGCATGAACGAAGCATTTTCCACCGGATCCCAGAACCACCATCCTCCCCATCCCAATTCGTAATACGCCCACCAACTCCCCAGAGCGATGCCGACCGTCAAAAAACACCACGCGACCGTCGTCCAAGGCCGCGACCAGCGGGCCCAGGCCGCGTCCAAGTTGCCGCCCAAAAGGGCTGCGAGGGCGAACGCAAAGGCCACGGAAAATCCTACATAGCCCATATAGAGCATCGGGGGATGCAACACCATTCCGGGGTCCTGTAACAGAGGATTCAAATCACGGCCCTCGGCTGCAGCCGGAATCAGCCGTTCAAACGGATTGGATACGCTCAACATAAACAGGAGAAATCCCACACTCACCAGCCCCATGACTCCGAGAATGCGCGAACGCATCGTTTCCGGCAGATGGGAGGAAAACAGAGTCACAGCAAACATCCAGATTGTGAGGATAAAGGTCCACAAGAGGAGTGACCCTTCATGCGCCCCCCAAATGGCGGCCAACCGATAATGAAGAGGGAGTTGGGAGTTCGACGTCGCTGCCACATAGAGGACAGAAAAATCCTTCTCCGCAAAGGCATAGGCCAGGCACCCGAATGCAATGAGGACCAAAAAAAACAGCGACCGCGCAGCCGGTGCCGCGACAGACATCAGCGAAGAATTACCGACAGCTGCCCCATAGATCGGAAGAATCCCCTGCACAAGAGCGACACAGAGCGCCAAAATCAACGCGTAATGACCGATTTCTGGAATCATCGTGAGTGTATCCTACTATGGTTGAGCCACCATGGCGTCGCTGCGTTGCTCCCCGGAGGCCTTGGCCTTGGCCATCGCTTCCGCAGCTTCCGGCGGCATATAGTTTTCATCATGCTTCGCCAGCACCTCGCTGGCGACAAACGTCCCGTCAGAACCGAGCTGTCCCTGCGCCACAGTACCTTTCCCTTCCTTAAACAGGTCCGGCAATATTCCCTTGTAGGTCACTGGCACACTCTTCGCCGTATCGGTCACCACGAAGTGGACGGTGAGGCCATCGCTCTCCCGTTTGAGACTGCCGTCTTCGACCATTCCTCCGATCCGGAAGGGTCGGCCTTTCGGCACCTCGCCGTTTGCCACCTCAGTGGGTGTGTGAAAGAGCGAAAGATTACTCTTCAACGCCCCCATCACCAGCCATGTCGCTACGCCCACCACCACGAGTCCCAATCCCACAAACGCGAATCGTTTCTGTCGAGGTGTCATCCGATACTCCTACAATATCCCCCGGCTTTCCGCGACCGCCGCGGCACGCCGGCGCCACAACGCAAGGACTTCCCAGACCATACACAGAGCGGTGACGATGAACGAGGTCCACACATAGAGTCCGTACCCCCCCATCGCCAGAAATTCACCGACACTTCCCCAATACATTATGATTGCGCCTCCGCCACTTCCGGCGCCGGAGATGGTTTGTTCCAGGCCAGAAGATTCTCTCGCTCAAGAATCACACAACGCACCCGGCCCAGCACGACCGCGATACTGTACATCCAAAACCCAAACGTCATCAGCAGCATGGCGACCAACATCAACGTCGCCATCTTCGGCGCCGCCGTCATACTCACCGAGGCTCCTTGATGTAAGGTATTCCACCATTGAACAGAGTAATAAATGATGGGAATATTGACGACCCCGACCAAGGCGCAGACCCCGCTGGCACGATCGGCACGCCGCATATCGTCGATCGACGTTCGCAGCAACATCACACCGGCATATTGAAACAACAGAATCAATTCAGACGTCAGCCTGGCATCCCACACCCACCATGCTCCCCAGGTCGGCTTCCCCCACATCGCCCCGGTCAACAGGGCGAGAAAGGTAAACATTGCGCCGGTCGGAGCGATCGCCTGTGCCATCATGAAGGATAATCGTGCATTCAAGCCCATTCCGACACCGGCCCAGACCGCCATTACGACATAGAGGAACATCGACATCCAGGCAGCCGGCACATGGACGAAAATAATGCGGTAGGAATCCCCTTGCTGAAAATCCGTCGGGGCGATGAGAAGCCCGACATACAGTCCGGCGGCAATCGTCAGAGCCGCCGCAACGGAAAACCAGGGAATCATCTTCCCTGCCACAGGATAAAACGCCAACGGCGCAGAAAATTTCGACCAATTGAAACTCATTCGGCCCTTCTATTCCAACGCGATACGCAGCCCTGCCGCAGTGGCCCAAGGCGCAAAAAACAGTGACAGGACGAGACACGCTCCGAGTAACGACAGATTGGCTTCGCCGCCGACCCCGGCCATACTACCTGTGACGGCACCCGCCCCAAAGATTAACACCGGGACATAAAGGGGAAGCACTAAGAGGGCGACCAAGAGCCCGCTTCCGCGCACACCAAGCACCAGCGCGGCACCAATGGCTCCAATCATACTCAACGTGGGCGTCCCAAGCAAGAGCGACAAAACCAGGGTCCACAATGCCTCCCCATCCAAACCAAACTGCAGACCGAGAAACGGTGAGAGCACGACCACCGGCAACCCTGACACCACCCAATGGGCGAACACCTTTCCGACTACCAGCACAGGTAACGGCTGGGCAATCAGCACCATCTGCTCCAGCACCCCGTCCAGATAATCGGCCGTAAAGACACGCCCCAAGGACAGCAGGCACGCCAGAAGCGCCGCAACCCAGAGCACCCCGGCAGCAATCGTCTTCAGCACCGCCGGCTCCGGCCCGACCCCTAACGGAAATAAGCTCGCCACAATCACCAAAAAAAACACCGACATCGCGACATCCGACGGACGACGCATCGCCAACATGAGATCCCGTCGAACCACTCCGCGTACCGCATCCCACAGACCTGGCCGACTCATCCGTTCAACCTCAGCTGTTGCACGACTTCGGGTGGGAGAGCGACCTCGTGGTGCGTCACAACGACTGCTAATCCGCCGCTCTGTAAATGTAACCGTATCCGCTCCGTTACCAGGCCTGTCGCCGCCGTATCCAACGAAGTGAACGGTTCATCCAATAACCACAACGGATGCGTGGACAGCCACAGACGGGCCAGCGCCACACGACGCTTTTGCCCTTGAGATAAGACCCGAGTCGGCAGATGGTGCACCCGTCGTTTGAGACCGACAGACTCCAGCGCCTCTTGCACCGACGGGAGGGAATGCTGATCACCGGTTAAATCAGCCGTTACCGTGAGGTTTTCGATCGCGCTCAGATCATCCTTCACCCCGTTCAGATGTCCGATGTAGGTCAGGTGGGCGCTATAGTCTTCCTTGAGTTGGCGGATATCTTGTCCGTTCCAGAGGATCGCACCTTCTTCAGGCGGCAAAAGACTGGTGAGCATGCGAAGCAGACTGGTCTTTCCGCTTCCGTTCTCCCCGACCACCGCCAGCACCGTGCCGGGCTGAACCGTGACGTTCACATTCGAAAACAGTCGACGCTCCCCTCGCATGCAGCTCAGCGACACCGTTTGTAACATCGCGGACGAACTACCTTCCTCACTGATAGTCAGACGGCCCTCATCATTCCAACAGAATTGAGGAGATTAAAGGGAACAGGGAGCGGAAAACAAGGGGCGGGAAATCGGCGAGTCATTGTGTACTCTTCACCCGTAACCTCCTGAATCTCTTGACGGATCAGCGTTGAGGCCGGTCCATCACGCAACGTCGTCAGCATACACCGGACTGCGGCGCTTGCAGATGTCGCCTACGCAAACACTCATGGCGGACACAGCTTGGATATCGATACGCTAACCCGCCTATGCTGAGAATTGAGGATCATCGGACTTGGCCGTTGAGTCGCCCTTCGAGAAGTCACCTCTTTTCCAAGCACCCTACTTACATCGCTGCACTACTCCGCTGTCGATTCCAACGCAGCACAGCCACCACCGCCTCCCCTCGCGTACTCACGCTGAGCTTTCCGTAAATACTCGTCAAATGTTTTTGGACGGTCCTTGTGCTGATCCCCAGCATCAAGCCGATTTCTTTATTCGACAACCCTTCCAACAACCAGACTAATACGGCCTCTTCCCGCGGAGACAACTCACCCATTACACCATAACCTCCTTACCGCACAGCAACCCGATCTCACCGTCACTCACATCCCCTATCCATGACTGCCGTCCGCAAAAGAGCACCTCTTCTCCATTAGCCGACATGCCGCTCATCAGTGCCCCCCGTCTCCAAGATCTGCATGTGAGTCTCCTGTCCCGACCCATCGCCTACGATACCCAATGACTCGATGGTCACCCCCAACCGGCATCTGCCGAACCACCACAAGAGCATCGTCTCCGGAAAGCTATCCACCGTGATCACACCCGCTTCACGGAATTGCTTTCGTTGAATAGCAAGACTCCGGGCGCATGCACCCATCTCGATAGAAATTTAAAAGAAGACGAATAAAAGAGATCCCGGAGGACGAGATCTTCAGGCCACCCATCACTCCACATGGTGGCCTCGCAGCATATAACGACGCAACTTCACATATCACGAACCGGCATTACAAGTCTTTTGCTCTCCTATCTTTTTAAAAGCTGCCCCTCGCCTTACCACCGCCATGCCAACTCTCACAAGGCAGGCCTTGCACCCAAGAGGCTCTTACTGGTAAGTAGGCTGAGGACGCGTCCACTACACGGGCGGTGAGAACGTGCCCTTCCTCAGACCCATGACGGAGATTCGAGCCGATATACCGATTACAGGAGATGGACCATGAGTGAACTTGTGTGCATCGCATTTAAAGATTCCGGCACTGCAGATCAGATGCTGAATGAACTGCGCGCCATGGAAACGGGGTACGTCCCGGATCTGGAAGACGCCGTCATCGTCGTGCGCGACAAGGATGGGAAAGTTCACCTCAAGCAATGCGTCGACGTCTTTGGAAGTGCCACCCACGGCGTTGCACTGGGTGTGTTATGGGGATCTCTCATGGGGCTACTCTTCATGAATCCTATCGCCGGTCTCCTGGCATCATTCGCGGGAGGCGCAGGGGGCGGGGCGATCAGCCTTGCCGCTGAAGAGTGCGGACTGCTGAGTGATTATGGAATTCCGGACAATTTTATCAAAGCTCTCGGCGCCACCCTCGTCCCTGGCAGCTCTGCGATCTTCCTCTTGATCCGAAACTTTGAAGAGGACGAGCTGTTGAGCAGAATATCAAACCATGAGGGAACGATCCTCAAGACCTCTCTGAGCAAAGAGCAGGAAGAACGGCTACGGCTCGCTCTCGCAGATCATCACAAGAAAAAGACAGGTAACGGGTAGATCCAGATCAGGGAAGCAGCAGGCAACCATGTCGGTTAGCCCGGAACTAGCGCCTCTGCTTTCCATCTAACAGACAACTCACGTTCATATCACCCATGACATTGATGGCGGTACGGCAGCGATCGAGAAACCAATCCACGGTAAGGAGAACAGGGATATACTCCACAGGCAGTGCAACGGCATTGAAGACCAAGGTCATCGTCACCAGGCCTGCTTCGGGAATGCCTGCCGCACCGACCGAGGCTACGATACTCGTGAGCACGATCACCACCTGTTGCTGGAAGCTCAACGCCACTCCGATCAGCTGGGCAATGAACAAGGCCGCCATGGCCTCATAGAGCGCCGTGCCGTCATTGTTAAAGTTCGCCCCCACCAACGCCCCCATGCTGGCAGACTGTTCACGTAAGCCTACCCGCTCTTTCAGCGATGCATAGGTGACCGGCATCGTCGCCGTCGAACTGGCGGTGGAAAACGCCATCACCAACGCGTCACGCCCGCCGCGAATCAGATCCGCCGGTCGCACCCACGACCCGAAGCGGATGCGAATGAGGTAATAGATCGCCTGGATTGCCAGCGCAAGCAAAACGCTCCCCACGAAGACTCCAAGTGCCTTGAACGGAGCAAAACCCTCCATCCCCACGATGCTGGCGACCACACCGAAGACGGCAAGTGGAACGAGCGCAATGACCCAATGCAATATTTTGATCAACGATACCAGTAAGAGTTCGACAAGATCGCCGACCGTTCCAAGAGGACGGTCCCGTTCCTTGCGTAACGCGATCCCAAACGCCATGGCAATCACGATGACACCGATCACCTTGCCATCATCGCCCAATGGACCAAGCAGGCTTTTGGGAACATTCTCCAAAAAGGTAATCAGGGGATTCGCTACTTCCGGAGATTTAATAGGTACGGATGGCGGGGTCAGCCCGTTCCCCTGCCCCGGCTGAACGATGTTGGCAACCGTCAGGCCGACCATGATCGCCACAAGCGTATTGAGCACCAACAGGCGTGGAAGCCGCGTAGCAAGCGGGCCGCCAAGCTTCGTCGTCATAAAGGTATGCACAATTGCCGCAAGAATCAACGCCGGGGCAAGTGCACCAAGAAGACGCAATACAAGCTTTCCCGGCACCGCAAGGACAGCCGCGTGACTCCCCAGCATCATCCCTGCCATGACACCGAGCACCAGCGCGATCACAATACGCACATAGAGCGGGAGACCTTGCCATCGGGCGATCACACTCGTCTTTGACATCGTCGTTTGATCTTCCACTGAGCGGAATCATCCAATCTTTATGACTTCAATTCTTCCGTATCCCACCGTAGAACAACCTGCAAGCCTTGCTGCATGACAACTTGCCGTAAGGGCACAGATAAAGACCGATAGAACGCTCCTCGCATTCGTTTTACGAGCATCACGTACATGGAGAGTCAGAGACGACAGGCTGGGCAGCGACGAGCCCTACCATCAGGTCCAAAACACAGACACGGCCCCGATCAGGGGCGTAGCATGCGAAAACTTCGCTACATCGCACCGAAGGGATGATCAATCACAAAGAGCCACGATCCATCCGGTTGCCGCCGTGCCACCTCAATACTCTGCCCCTTCATCATCACCGCTTTGCCGACCGGTGTCAGGCTTTCTATACTCCACGATCCTCGTAGAAGCGCAATGCCATCGGTTTCGACGGCATAGGTGGTATCGATGGCCATTTTCCCTTTCATCCCGATGATGGTCCGGAAGGAATCTTCCATCTTATCCCTTCCCACTTGAGGCACTCCGGACTGCGTGGCTAAGGCGGCGTTCGGTTCATATAACGCCAAGAGCGCCTCGAGATCACTGTTGTTGAAGGCTGCGACAAAGAGGGACTGCAGTTCTTGAGGGGTCTTCGCGGACATGGAGAATCCTTTCGTCGTGTTGTCTATGCGAGAAGAACAGCGGGCATCTTACGACAAACGAGGAAGGAGCTCTAACAAAAAATGGATGATGCCGCAAGCCTCGCCAAGCACATAGATTCCCCACATGGTGGGCACAACCAATCAGGATGGGGTCGCGAAATGGGGCACGATGTGCCGGAACTCTACACCGAGGTGAAGGCCGTCACCGTGCGGCCATGAACGAATTCCAAATGGTGAGAGATCATCGAAGGACATTTCATCTCTTCTCTTCCATAGAAGCATGTCGTGGATATGCTGATGAACGACAACGCGTCATCGACCCCACGGCTTTCAAGCCATGGGATCCTGCGTAGGGGGGTGACGCACAACTTTGCGACGAACTCACCGCGTCATTGGGAAGCGACTCGGTGTTGTTTACGCCTTGTGTAGTATTTTCCCCTCAAGAGGCGACCGGTTTGGACGACTGGATCACGATGATCTCTACTCGCCGGTTCTTGCTACGGCCTGCTTCCGTCTTATTGGTCGCAATGGGTTGGCTGTCCGCATACCCCACGGTTCTGATTCGGTCGGCATCCAGCCCGGCTTTGATCAGCACTTGGCCGGCATGATCGGCCCGCGCCTGAGAAAGTTCGTTATTATCCCGAAACGGTCTCCGCTTGCTGTACCGAACCGGTATATTGTCGGTATGCCCGGCAACTTCGATACTCTGCGGGGTAAACTCACGCAAAGCCAGGCCGATTCGCTTGACCAAGGAGATCCCGGCAGATGTCAGAGCGGCTTGCCCTGTGCCGAATACTTCGCCTGACGCCAGTGCGAGGGTCAATTTGTCATCGTGCTGCTCCAGCACCACACTACCTCGCTTGAGTTCCTTCTTAAGCGCACTCATCAATTTCTTACCGGCCTTGGCGAGGTCAGCTGCGGCACGCGCCGCGACGACAGGTTCCTGAGGGGATGCATTCTTTTTCGGCGCAACCTGTTTGGCCGGGGTCGGCAGGCTGCGTCCGAGTTTTGTGAGCAACTGCTTCGCCTGCGTCAGCTGCGTGTTTCGATCATCCAGTTCCTTCTCGGCTACCACAAGGGTCTGGGTCGTCTTATCCAGGTTGGCCTTGACAAGTTGGAGGTCCTGCTCCTTCTCCATCAGTCGCAGGTCGAGATCCGCGATTCGTCGCACAGCTTCATCATAACGGTCGTTGTTGATGGCGAATTGTCGCTCGACGTCGTTCAGTTGCTGTTTAGTCTGATCCAGACTGCTCTTTGTCCGATTCATTTCCTGCGACAGTTGCTGGTGGTCGTCTCTTTGGGTGCAGAGCCCGGCGAGTTCCTGTTCCTTTTGATTCAGCTGCGCTGCCAACGCCTCCGCGCGGGTCTTTTCGATGTTCAACAGACTGGTTGTCACCACCGTCTTCTCGCGCAGAATGGCCAACTCCTGCTCTTTAACATTGAGCTGTTCCAACAATTGCTCCAACCGTTCTCGTTCTTTATCGAGTTCCTGAGTTTGGCTTTCAGGAGCATCGACACTAATAGAAGTCGTCACGGGAGGGCTAGGAGGGGTGTCGTCGCTGCTGACTTTGTAGAGATACATGCCTATGGGGGTGCCCGGTCGAACGTGCCGAATATCAACCGGTGTCCGATACCCAACGAGAATGGCCAGCGGAGATTCTTGTCCACTGTCCGATTGAACCGTGGTCGGCTGATGTTCGAATGGGGAGTGGAGCACGCCGGCCGGACTCGATTCGGTGCCGGTCACCATGACGGCGAAAAAAAAGGCCAACGCGACTCGCTTCATAATCATGTCTTACCTCACTATTGAAAGTCCTAGTGAAAGCCGTAGCGACTCCACGATGAAATGAAGACGTTGAAGTCCAACCGTTGCGAAACAGTCTTTACTGTTTGCATGACGCAACGTGCAACGCAACGTACGAAGAAAAAAATCCGATCTGTACACAAAAAGCGGAGGCCCGTACATTCTTCCGAATAATGGGTGGAATCAACAAGTTCTCCCGTGTCCTATACGCCCTCTAACCGCACTTTGCAACTGAGGATCTTCGGTACACCATAGCCTTCAGCCGGCCCAAACGGGCCATGACCTATTTTGTCGACCTAGTTGGAGAGCGTGGCTGAGATCAGAAAGTAACGGTAATACTGCGTCCTGAAATTCCGTGACCTCATATCTAGCGGCTGAGAAATTGCGGACACCCCGATAAAGGTATATTTACGCCTCGAAGGCTTTGGACTCCTATGGCTCAGTGACTGATTCAACCCCACTTACTGAGAACCTATTTGTCGTATCCGATCTCACGTGTAACGGTGACAGGGTCGTAGCAGCATCGTCCTGCTCTCACCTCATCGATTCACGACTTTTTCCGTCGAGAGCATCTTCGATTTCTTGTCGGAACGCGGTGGTGCGGCCGTTGAGTCCGAAACCGAGCTAGGATACGATGCAATCACGATTTCAACCCGGCGGTTCTTCATTCGACCTCGTTCATTGTCATTCGTCGCGATGGGCCTGGTATCTCCGTATCCCACCACCTTAACTCGGTCGGCTCCGACCCCGCCGTTGATTAATGCCTGGCTGACGCGCTCAGCTCGTATTTGGGAAAGCTCCATGTTATCTGAGACACCCTTTCCCGAGGCGTTCCGGACCGGCACGTTATCTGTGTGTCCAACGACCTCTATGCTCTGGTAACGGAATCCGCGCAAGACAGTTCCGACCCGCTCGAGCAACGAGTTGCCGCCCAAGGTCATTGTGGCCTCACCCGAGGCGAACAAACCACCAAGGCCAAACGTGAGGATCAGTTTATTCCCTCGCTCCCTTAAGGCCGCTCCGCCCCTCGCGAGTTCAGGCTGTAACAGGCTACCAAGACTCCGACTCAGCTTGCCGAAATCATTACTCAACGCTTCTGCCTCATCGGTAGACGCCGGTGCCATGGAACTGCGCTGGGGACGGCCCTGGAGAGGGAGATCCACCTCGACTAATCGCTGATTCATCTCATCGATATAAATTGGGGCATTCTCTGCTGAGGTACTCGGCTTAACAACCTTGGCCAGATTGTCTTCAAGTTTGGCAAATAATTGTTTCGTCTGTGCCAGTTCCTCGGTACGCGTGGTGAGCTCCAGGTTCAGCTCGTCGAGTTTTTGGCTGACTTGCTTGAGCTCGTCCTTAGCCTGTGCCAGCTCTTGCTCTTTGCCCGCCATCTGCAGTTCCACTTCAGCCAGGTGACGTTTGGTCTGCGCCAGCTCTTGCTCGTTCCCCGCTGCTGTCTGTTGCTCTCCTTCAGTCAGGCGGCGCTTGCTCTCTGCCAGCACTTGTTCGTTGCCCGCTATCCGCTGCTCCGCCTCGGCCAGTCGACGTTTGGTCTGCACGAGCTCTTGCTCTCTACCCGCTATCTGTTGTTCTCCTTCAGCCAGGCGGCGCTTGCTCTCTGCCAGCGCTTGTTCGTTGCCCGCTATCCGCTGTTCCGCCTCGGCCAAGAGACGTTTGGTCTGCACGAGCTCTTGCTCTCTGCCCGCTATCTGTTGTTCTCCTTCAGCCAGGCGGCGCTTGCTCTCTGCCAGCGCTTGCTCGTTGCCCGCTATCCGCTGCTCCGCCTCGGTCAAGAGACGTTTGGTCTGCGCCAGCTCTTGCTCGTTCCCCGCCGCTATCTGTCCTTCTCCTTCAGCCAAACGGCGCTTGCTCTCTGCCGACGCTTGCTTGTTGCCCGCTATCTGTTGTTCCGCCTCGGCCAGGCGATGCTTGGCCGAGTTGAACTCCTCAGTTTGTGCCGCAAGATCGGCTCGAGCCTTCTTGGAATTCTCGTGGATAACGGATCGCAAATCGCGAATCTCGCTATCTTTGGCATGCAGCTCGAGAATCAGCTCGCCGACCCGTCGCTTTGCATTCTCAAGATTCCCCGCAGCAACTTGCCGCTCTACATCAGCGCTTCTTTGTTTGGCCGGCTGCAGACGGGGTTTCGTCAGGTCAGAATCTTTCGACGCCTGGTTTTCTGGATCTTCTCGCTCCCGCAGGGCTTTGAGCTCCAGTTCTTTTTGGATCAACTGCGTCTCCAAAGAACCAGCACGCTGCTTTTCCATGTTCAGTAGTTCATTTACGACGAGAATCTTATCGTGCAACGAAGACAGCTCAGCCTCTTTTGCTGCAAGCTGCTGCTGGAGCCGGTCCGGTCGCGCCTTCCTTTCTTCTCCGCTATTCGCTGCCTGGCTTGGAAGGGACCGCTTGTTCTGACGGGCAGTGTCCTCGCGAACGCTGAATGTCTGTGGTGCAAACTGTCCGGCCGGCTTACGGCTAAATTCAACGGATGGGTTCACAGCGCTCGGCTGAACGGCGGCGGTAGAAACCAGCACGTTTCCGCATAGTACGGCGACGGATACGAGAGGCAAGGTGGATAACTTGATGATCATGTCTCACCTCCGACCAAATAAGATGCAGCAGCGATATATGGAATCAGGCGCCGACGATCGGCATTGCAAAGGTAATCCGCTCATGCCTACGGAATCCACTCTACTGCACAGGCTACAACCTCCACTCTTGACGCAGTGGCGACGCATCCTTTTTTCATAAACACCTCTTCTCGAAGGAGAAGCAGGAAAATGGAAGGCGATGCTATCGCCTTCCCGACTCAATTTGCAACCAACATTGTCGGAAAAGCGAGCATCCGGCACCCGCGAATCAGTTCTCGGTTAAAAACTCAATGACGGAATACGGTGGATCCGGACGAAAGGAGCGATTTTCCCGTTCGGTGACGCTACCCTGCATCGATAACTAGAACAATTCGCACAGGGGAAGAGCAAGAGAGAGAAAATAGAAGACGCACACAGGATGGAGTGTCTGTTGTGTGATCGAGCCCCACGGGTTGAAGGCCATGGCCTCTATTGAGCCTTCGGCGAGGTGTCGCCGAAAACTAAAAGAGGCCACGGCTGGCAGACTGTAACGCTCCGCTGCCGTGGCTTCCTGCGGAGACGGGTGAATGAGGCAACGTCGAGCAGAGCATGACTGAACGAATCGGCGTTGAAATGATCAATCTGCCTTAGCATGGGGGCGGAGAGAGAGCCCCATGGGGACTATGGCGGACGGAAAATTTTAAAGAGAACCGGCGGCGAAGAGAGCAGGAGGGGCAAGCGCGCCGGTCACAACGTCCCAACGCGCTTGCCGAACATGACAAAGTCAGCGCTCGTGGCATGCCCCCTTACGTCAATGAATCAGGCGGGGTCTTGAGCAGCCTCGCGAACCGATTCTTATCGATGGCCTTCTCGTAGGCCTCTTCTGGTGAAATCCATTTCTTGTTGAGCAAGTCTTGGATGGCATCGTCCAAGGTCTGCATGCCGATTGCTTTCCCCGTCTGCATGATAGAGGCGATTTGAAAGGTCTTGGCATCACGAATCAAATTCCCGACGGCGGCGTTACAGACCAAGATTTCCAGCGCCGCGCACCGCCCTTTTTGATCGATACGCTTAAAGAGATTCTGTGCCACGACAACCCGTAATGCCGTCGACAACGTATTCCGGATTTGCGCCTGTTCTTGATGAGGAAATACTTCGATGACCCGGTCGACCGTTTTCGCTGCGTTCTCCGTATGCAGCGTCCCGAACACCAAATGTCCGGTAGCCGCGGCCTCCACGGCGAGCCGGATGGTTTCGATATCCCGCATTTCTCCGACCAGGATGATATCAGGATCTTCACGCAACGCTCCGCGCAATGCGGCGCCGAATGACTGCGTATGCACACCGACTTCTCGATGATTGACCACGCAACCGTGACTCTGATGGACAAACTCGATCGGATCTTCGACGGTCAGGATGTGATCTTTTCGATTCTTGTTCGCAAAGTCGATCATGGCGGCCAGTGTCGTCGATTTGCCGCTTCCGGTCGGGCCCGTCACCAGCACGAGCCCCTTTTTGAGCATAGCGGCCTTTGTCAGGATCGGAGGAAGCCCGAGTTGCTCGGCCGTCAGAACTTGACTGGGAATTTTTCTGAACACCGCCGCACATCCGTATTTTTGTCTGAATAAATTCGCGCGGAATCTTGCCAACCCTGGGATTTCATACCCGAAATCGACATCGCCGGTCTCTTCAAACTGGTCCTTCTTGGGTGCCGGCGTAATTTCATACAGCAACTGTTTGAGTCCTTCATGATCAAGCGTCCCCTGACCGGCCACACGATCCAAATCACCATTGATTCGCATCACCGGCTGTTGTCCTGAAACCAAATGCAAGTCAGACGCACCCAGATCCGCCATCATTCGGAAAAAGTCATCGATTTTGGCCATATGATCCTCTCACCTTCTTATAGACAACGGGAATGTTCGTGAAAAGTATAGCAGGTCATGAGAAATTGACTTCCCGCGAAGGGGTAGGAACGGAGGCATAGCCCCCGAGACGGACGGCCGACCTAGAATCGTCCGCTAACGGCCTCAGATTGCCGCTCAAAAGGATATCTTCGAAAGGGAGATCAAAAAGAAGAACAGGCCACCCAGGGCCCCTAGGCAAGCATTACGCACAGAGAACGCCTATTTTATTTTTTACCCAGCCTCGCGATAACCACATTCCTCATTGCGGCACTGGACGCTCCGCCCGGCTTGCTTACTCACTTTCTCGATGAGGAATGGTGCCTGGCACGTCGGACAGACTTTTGGAACCGGCCGATCCCAAAGGGCAAACTCACATTTCGGGTACGTACTGCACGCAAAGAACGACCGGCCTTTCTTCGTCCGTTTCTGCACAAGATCACCGCCACAGTCCGGCTGCGGACATTTCACACCCAATGCCAGCGGTTTAGTGGTTTTGCACTCCGGATAGGCGGAGCAAGCGATGAATTTCCCGAACCGCCCGGTCTTTACGACCATCGGACTCCCGCATTTCTCACAGGTTTGGTCCGTCGTGATTTCCTGCTTCGGCACAATCTTAATGGTCCCGTCCGGCAACTTTTCAAAATTTTGCGTATTTTTGCAGGGTGGGGTGTCCTTGTACCCGGGACAGGCGAGGAACTTGCCGTTTCTCCCCCACTTGATCTCCATCATCTTGCCGCATTTTTCGCACGGAATGTCCGTGGGTGGCTCAACCGTATCCTTGGGGCCTGGGATGGATTTGGCTTTTTCCAAATCTGCCGCAAAGGGGTTGTAAAAATCACGGACCGACTCGACCCACGGCTTGTTGCCTTCTTCCACCTCATCCAATTCCGCTTCCAACTGCGACGTAAAGTCCACATCGACGATGGCAGGGAACCCTTTCAACAGAAAGTCGTTCACCGTTCGGCCCGTCTCGGTCGGTTGAAACCGGCCTTCAATCTTTTCGACATACTTCCGATCTTGAATCGTCGAGATAATGGCGGCATAGGTCGACGGACGCCCGATCCCTTTCTCCTCCAACTCCTTGATCAACAGCGCTTCGTTATACCGAGGAGGCGGTTGCGTGAAATGCTGTTTCGATGTCAATCCTGGGACCGTTTGCCCCTCTTGCTCGATAAGCCTGAGCTGTTCCCCTTCGGAAAGGGCGGGCAGCTGACGCTCGCTGTCATCCTCTTGTTCCTGATCCGCCTTCGGCTTCTGCGAGGGCAGTTCCTTATCGACTCCCTCCATATAGACGATCGTGTGTCCCGGAAACTTCACCACCGTCCCGGTTGACCTGAACACATACCGATCCTCCGTGCCGACCGGCGATGAATCGATCCTCGTGACATCCAATACCGCCGGCACCATCTGAGACGCGATGAATCGATTCCAGATCAGCTTGTACAGATTGTATTGATCGTGATCCAGATACTGCCGAATGCTTTCGGGGTCTCGCGCCGCCGATGTCGGTCGTACCGCCTCATGCGCCTCCTGGGCGGCCTTCTGCGTCTTATAGACGTTAGGCTTCTCCGGCAAATACTCCGTGCCGAACCGAGACTGAATCAATTCCCGCGCTTCAGTCATGGCTTCAGCCGAAATCCGCGTCGAATCGGTACGCATATAGGTAATGAGACCGGTCGCCCCTTCCGCCCCGATTTCGATCCCCTCATAGAGCTGTTGTGCCAGCGTCATGGTTTTCTTGGGGGAAAAATGCAGTTTCCTGGCCGCTTCCTGCTGCAACCGACTCGTGATGAACGGCGCGACCGGATTCCGTTTTTTCTCCCGACGCTCGATCGATTGCACGACGAACGCCCGATCCTGAACGGCCTCCACAACACGGCGCGCCTGTTCATCGTTTTCCACCGACGCTTGTTCGCCGTTGATGCTATGCAGCTTCGCGTCGAACGACGGAGGATTGGCGCCTGCGAGTACCGCCGTGATGGACCAATATTCTTCCGCCCGAAAGGCTTCCCGTTCCGATTCACGTTCACAGATCAAGCGCATCGCGACGGACTGAACCCGCCCCATACTGAGTCCACGCCTGACCTTGTTCCACAATAACTGACTGCCCTGATACCCCACGATACGGTCCAGTACGCGGCGAGCCTGCTGCGCATTGACCAACTTCATATCGATTTCGCTCGGAGACTTGAGGGCGCGCTTGATCGCCGATTCTGTAATTTCGTTGAATCGGACCCGAAAAACCTGACCGTTTTTCTTCTTCTTTGCCTTCCCCAACAGCTCCTGTTCGATGTGCCAGGCGATGGCTTCCCCCTCGCGGTCGGGGTCCGGAGCCAGAAAAATCTTGTCGACCTGCTCGGCCTTCTTCTTGATCTCGGCCAGCACTTTTGACTTGCCCTTGATCGTCACGTACTGGGGCTCGAAGTCGTGCTCAAGATCAACGCCCAGCTTGCTGGTCGGCAAATCCTTGATATGCCCCACCGAGGCCATGACCGTATAGCCACGTCCAAGATATTTTGTAATGGTTCTCGCCTTGGTCGGCGACTCAACGATGATCAACGACTTCGCCATGACAACTCCATGTACTCATGAACCATGGCCACATCCGTATCAAATATCCTGCGTTCATGCAACTCAAACCGCAGACCCTGCGCATCACAGACGAATATACTGCTGCCCCGGCAACTGCCGAACATGACCGGACAATTCGAGCGAGAGCAAACTGGACGCTACTTTGGCGGCATTCAACCCCGTCTGTTCGATGACCGCATCGACCGATCGTGCCTCGGAGGAAAGTGCCTCGTAGACCTGGGCATCCTGGGGCTCCACCGGTGTACGTTTCATCGTGCGCTCCTCATCAGCAGATAGCACCTCATACAACCGCACATCGATCTGAGGAAGGATCTCATCCCAAATATCCTGCGCCCGTTCAACCAGCTTCGCTCCCTCCTTGATCAGCCCGTTCGATCCTCGGCACGTTTCTTCTTTCACAGGACCGGGCACGGCAAACACATCCCTTCCCTGATCCAACGCCAACTTCGCAGTGATCAAAGATCCGCTGTCCTTGGCCGCTTCGCTCACGAGCACGCCCAGCGACAATCCGCTGATAATGCGATTCCTCCGAGGAAAGTGATGGCTGAGCGGTGCGGCCCCAATGGGCAATTCGGACATCACGGCGCCGTGCGATTCGATGTGCTTTCGTAGCGCATGATGTTCGGGAGGATAGACCCTATCAATGCCGCACCCCAGCACCGCAATCGTGCGCCCCTTGCCGGACAGCGCCCCTCTATGTGCCGCCGCATCAATCCCGCGGGCCAATCCACTGACGATCGTCACTCCTCGCGCAGCCAGTTCCCGCGCGATTTCTTCAGTGACAATTTTCCCCGACGGTGTGGCTCTCCGTCCCCCGACAATTGCGACAGCCACCTCATCATGATCAGACAACGCTCCGCTCACATAGAGAAGAGGCGGCGGGTCGGAAATGGTTCGGAGTCTCGCGGGATATGTTCGGTCGAAGAGCGTGATCACCGTGATCTTGAGGCGTTCGACCGTTCGTATATGACGGTCAATCTGACGAAGAACGGTGGATTCCGGACGCCTCCGCAGGGAATCAGCCAGTTCACGACCGCACCCGGCATGAATCAATGCCTCCGGTTCAGCCGACAGCACCGCCTCAGGCGAACCAAAGATCCGAACCAGCTTGAGCAGGGTGCGATCGCCTACTCCGTCGATCGTTTGGAGCGTCAGCCACGAAGCCAGTGAACTTTCATCCATCGCGCACACCGAGAGAGGAACGAACAGACGTCATTATACGGACGAACGGGTAACAGGCCCCCGCCGACACACATCCTCTGCAGAACACTGACCTAACGTCTTACATAACCACAAGGTCGTACTGTTCAAGATGCAGTTGGCTGTCTGGGACAACCACGATCTTTGCCGTACGGTTCTGCTCCAAACTCTCTACCCCTCCACGTTCTTCATCTTGCAACAGATCCGCTACCGTAGGATGCGTCCCGACGACAATTCGCTGATGATCCGCCGACGGTTCGATCCGGCGAATCTCTCGGAAGATCTCATAGGCCACGGTTGTCGGCGATTTCGTATAGCCCCGCCCCTCACAATAGTGACAAGGTTCGGACAATGACCGCAGCAAATCCTCACGGACACGCTCACGCGAAATTTCAATCAAGCCGAGGTCTGAAACCTTAGAAATTCTCGTCCGAGCCTTATCCGACGCCATGGCATCCACCAACGCGTGATAGACCTTATCGCGATTCTTCTCACGTTCCATGTCGATGAAATCCACGATAATGATCCCGCCGATCCCGCGCAGCTTCAACTGGTAGGCGACTTCCTTCGCGGCCTCCAAATTATTGCGAAGGATCGTCTCTTCTTGATCCCGTTTCCCGACAAACCGTCCGGTATTCACGTCGATCACCGTCATCGCCTCCGTATGATCGATCACCAGATACCCTCCGGACTTGAGCCATACTTTCCGGCTCATTGCTCGGGTAATTTCCTGCTCGACACCCAGATGATCAAAGAGGGACTCATCCTTGTCATAAAAATGAATACGCGAGGTCTGCTCGGGTGAAAAGCGTTGGACGAAGTTGCGAATGGCATCGTACTCGGACCGCGAATCGATCCAGAGTCGATCCACCTTCTTGCCGAAGAGGTCTCTCACCACACGGAAGCTGAGACTCAAATCGGTATGCAGCAAGGCCGGAGCGGCAAGCTGTTCACGTTTCGTCAAAATATCCTGCCAGAGGACATGGAGAAAATCGACGTCGGATTTCAGCTCATCCTCTTTCACGCCTTCGCTGACCGTTCGAACGATATATCCGCAACCCGGACGGCGGACACGGCGCATAATGTCCTTTAACCGAGACCGTTCCTCATCCCGAGGGATCCGCCGCGAGACACCGATATGTTCGACGTTCGGCATGAATACCAGATACCGTCCCGGCAAAGAGACATAGGTCGTCACCCGCGAACCTTTGGTGCCGATCGGCCCTTTTGATATCTGCACCATCAATTCCTGGCCTTCACTGAGAAGTTGCTCGATCGGTTTCGCACTCTGGCGCTTCGGCCTCAACAGATCGGAATCTTTTTCGTCCTCCTCCGCCTCAACCAGCATATCACCCGGCTCCGCATCCATCGAGAGATCGGATGCATGCATGAAGGCGGCCTTTTCCAACCCGATGTCGACAAATGCCGCCTGCATTCCGGGCAGAACCTTGGCGACCCTCCCTTTGTAAATGTTTCCGACAAAATCCTTATGCTTGGCACGGTCGCCGAACAAATCCGTCACGACTCGACCATCAAGGACCGCCACACGAGTTTCTTCCCGTGCAGAGGCAATCGCGATTTCAATTCCCATATATACTCCTTGTTTCTACGAGCCGTCGGGCATGGAAGGTACCGGACGCGGGCGCTGCCCAGGTCCGTCGCCGTTCTTACCCCTGTCGACCATACCCCCGTTATTGATATCTGTCGGGCACGGAACAGAGGTCTGCACCTCGGCTACGATCATCATTTCAATAGAACAAACTCAACCGTTTTCGCTTCACATTCAACAAAAGTCCCAGTGAAGCCATAGTCATAATCGTGGCACTGCCGCCGTAACTCACTAACGGTAAGGGAATTCCCACGATCGGGAACATTCCCGCCGTCATCCCGATATTAATAACGACACAGAAACACAGCATCGAGACGATCCCGACCGCCAGCAATGCTCCCAGCTGATCTTTTGCTTTGGATGCAATCTCCAATGACAGCCAGATCAGCGCGATGAACAACGCCAGCAACACGAGCACACCGATAAACCCCCATTCTTCCGCATAGACCGCAAAGACAAAGTCCGTATGTCCCTCCGGGAGAAACTTCAGCTGACTTTGCGTCCCACCGAGGAGGCCTTTACCCGTCAATTCTCCCGATCCTATCGCAATCTTCGATTGTAACGCATGGTATCCTTTTCCTCCGGGATCATAACCAGGATCAACGAATGCCATAATGCGCTGTCGCTGATAATCATGCAAGGAGCCCCACACCCCTTCCCACACAAATGGGAACAACATGACTGAGAAAAGCAATATGGCGCCCAACGCCTGGGAACGGACACCGACCATCAACAACATGGCCGCATACACCGCGACGAAGCTCAACCCGCTGCCCAAATCCGGTTGCTTCAGAATCAGAAGAAGCCCCGGCAACATCAAGAGCCCGGGAACAATGACGCGTTGCAGCCATCCGACGCGAGGCGCTTTCGAATAATATTGGGCCAGCACTAAAATAAGGACGAGCTTTGCGAACTCCGACGGCTGGAAACTGAACGGCCCCATGGCGATCCACCGCTGTGCGCCCTTGCTCGTTCGTCCATCAAACAGCACAAACAGCAGCATCAGCAACACCAGCACATAGGCCGGATAGGCCAACCGCGCAATCTGGTGGTAATCCCAGGTCCACATCACGATGAACGCCGCCATTCCCATACCGATCCATGCCAACTGCTTGACAAAGTACGGCGCGATCCCCCCCTCTTGGCCATGTGTGACACTATGAATGGACAGTACCCCAATGCCGAGGATGGCGAAGATCAACCCTATATAGCGAAGATCAAACGTATCAAAGCCGCGGGAGTCCGTAACCCGATCAATCATCATAATGAGTCCGGTGTCTCCTGCGCTTGCTCTTCCTTGGACGATTCCGGCAACGTCGGAGGCGGAGGAGCAGGGAATTTGAAATAGGCCTCGATAATTTCTTTTGCAAGGGGCGCGGCAGCAGACCCGCCATGCCCCATGTGCTCAACCAACACCGCCACCGCAATTTTGGGCGACTCAACAGGAGCAAACGCAATAAACCATGCATGGTCGCGAAACTTTTTCGGGATACTTTCCGCAGGTCCCGTTCGAAGAGCCGCAACCTGAGCCGTTCCCGTTTTCCCCCCGATCGTCACCATCTCAGATTTCGCCCGCGTGGCCGTTCCCTCTTTGACGACATCCGCCAGAGCCTTTTTGATGATGTGAAATGTTTCAGGCTTTGCGTTGATCTTCCCTCGCGGGACCGCAGGCAATTCCTGGAGGTTACCGGTCATCCGATCCATCACCGCCTGCACCAGACGAGGCCGATAATTCACCCCGTCATTGGCGACTGTCCCCATCAAATTGGCCATCTGCAACGGCGTAACCGTCACATATCCCTGCCCGATTGCCGCGGAAATGGTTTCCCCCGGGAACCACTGCTCCTTCCGTGCCTTCTGTTTCCACGCCGTCGACGGCATAATACCCGACCGCTCCGACGGCAATTCGATACCCGTGCTTTGTCCTAGGCCGAATTGCCTGCCGAACTCGGCCATAACATCAATGCCCATACGCTGACCTACCGTATAAAAGTAGACGTCACACGAATGCACGAGGGCGGAATGAAGATTGACCGCTCCATGCCCACCCGCTTTCCAATCGCGGAACACCCGGTTTCCAAACGGATACCCTCCGTTACACGCCACGGTACTGGAGGGTGCCATCGTTTTGGTTTCCAGCGCCGCAACCGCCATGGGAACCTTGAACGTGGAACCGGGGGGGTACTGCCCTTGAGACGCTCGATTGTTCAACGGACGGCCTTCGTCCTGGACAATCTCAACCCATTGTTTCGACGTCAGCTCGCGTGACAAGACATTCGGATCAAAGGCAGGACGGCTGGCCATGGCAAAAATATCGCCGCTCGTCGGATCGAGTGCGACAATCGCACCATACTCGTTCCCCAGTAATTCCTCCGCAAGTTTCTGCAATCGAACATCGATGGTCAAGTAGAGATCGGCGCCTGCCTGCGGGTTTTCAACGACAGCCTGCCGTTTTTCGTGACCATGCGCATCAACCTCGATGTTCTTATACCCTGCCTGTCCGCGGACATACCGATCGAATGATTTCTCGACCCCATATTGTCCGACGATACTGCCTTGGTGGAGATCGGAAAAGTCCGGTTTTTCCAATTGCTCAGCCGAGATTTCTCCGACATAGCCCAACAGGTGCGATGCGGTTACCCCGCCGGGATAGTTACGCTGGGATTCGACCTGGACCATAACTCCTGGGAGATCCAAACGATGTGATTCGACCAAGACGGCATCTCGAAGTGTCATGCGATCTTTGATCTTGCGTGGGACAAGTTTTCCGCCCCTCCCTCCTAATTTCTTCTGGATGAACTCCGGATCCAGTCCAAGTAAATCCGAAAGCTTTCCGACCAATTTCTCACGGTCCTTCACGTCTTCCAATGTGACATAGAGCGTAAAGCTCGACACGTTGTTCGCCAAAAGCACGCCGTACCGATCATAGATCAGCCCACGAGCCGGCTCAATCAACACCTGCCTGGTCCGATTGTTTTCGGAAAGATCGCGATAGTAGGGACCTTCTTTGATCTGCAAATGCCACAACCGGAGAGCCAGCAACGCGACGACCAAAAGCAGCCCAGCCCGAAGCATAAAGAGGCGGCGGTGAAAGTCGCCGAATTCCGTCTCTGAATGATGTCCTGATGCCATAGAGGGATCCGTCTTACATTCGATATTCGGCCATCCACCGTTCGACGTTCAAACGGCTCCAGGCAATCCAGTAGACCACAGCCCCTACCACGGCATCCAACACTGACTGAGGCAACACGATCGTCCTGAGCGCCCACCATAAATCCTGTTGCTCACTCAGTTTCAGCAGCGAAACCGTCAGTAGCCCCGCCAAGCACGATGTGACGAGAATTCCCACGGCAAGAATCACGGGTGAGAGATAGACCACATGCCGCCCGGCAAGACCCGCAACATATCCGATTGCTCCCTTGATCACCATTCCGGCAACCGGATCCGCTGCGGAAAACAGACTCATCACCAATCCCAGCGCTATTCCGACCAAAAGCCCGTGAAGCTCCCCTCCCAACACGCCGGCCAGACACACTGCGATCAATCCAAGATCCGGTGTGACCCCCCATACGCTCGCATGAGGCAGCAATACCGATTGAATCGGAATCAAGACGGCGATGAGTACGACCCAGGCTATGACTTTCATGGTTTTGATTTTGGTTTTGGGTTCACGCTCGATGCACCCGGACGTATTTCGTCGGTACTTGAGACAGTTGAAGGCTCGATCACCAGCACTTCTTCCACTTGATCGGAGTCGACATCCGGAACCAATTCCGCAGACTGGAACAATCCGCCCTCTTCTTTGTCGATCCGGGTGATTGTCCCGATGGCCAAACCTCGCGGGAAGCCTCCCACGAGCCCCGAGGTCACAACCCGATCACCCGGGCGGGCGTTGGACAACATCGGTATGTACTTCAGCCGAGCCGTCCCCTGTATCGTCCCCTCGACAATTCCTTCATCTCTTGTCCGCTGAGTCAAACCGGCGATGGCATTATTCGGGTCGGTCACCAACAGCACGACTGACGTCGCGGCCGTAGTCTTGACGATCCGCCCTACCACACCGGCCGGAGTAATCACCCCCATATCCGGACGAAACCCATCTGATTCACCTTTATTCAAGATGATCGTCCGATACCAATTTCCGGTATCACGACCGATCACTTGAGCCGCCACCATCGAGACCCCCGCTTGCCGTTTAAACTCCAATAACGCCGCCAGCCGTTCCGTTGCAGCCGCTGACTCTCGAAGCTGGCTATTCTGACCTTTGAGATACTCAAGCTCTCTCCGCAACTCCTGGTTTTCCGCTTCGACTCCTCGCAACGCGACATAGCTGTTCCATAGGTCGGCGACCCCGTTGCTTAATCCGGATACCGTTCGAAGAGGCCAGCTCAAGACCCAGCCGATGGGCCCTCCTATTTGTTCAGACACACGTTGCAGTTGGCCAGGCAACAGAAACACGCCAAGCAGAAAAATGGCGGCGAGAACGAGGACCAGCCGCCCCGTATTGTAGGGTATTCGAAAATTGACCATCCGCATAAGGGATGGGACCTTACCGAAGATTATTGGCTTGAGACATGACTGACACCTTCCGAAGCAGATCCAATTCGTCCAAAATCTTCCCTACTCCTAACACAACGGACGTTAACGGATCATCTACCGTAATGATCGGCAAATTCGTCTCTTCGCGGAACCGTGTATCCATCCCTTTCAAGAGCGATCCTCCCCCGGTCAAGACGATTCCCCGATCGATAATGTCTCCCGCCAATTCCGGCGGGGTGTTTTCTAAGGCGATCTTGATGGCATTGACGATGGTCCCGATCGGCTCCTGTAAGGCCTCGCGAACTTCAGCGTCGTCGATCACCAATGTGCGTGGGATACCAGAAATCAAGTCGCGGCCCTTGATCATCATCGTCTTCCGTTCTTCGAACGGATAGGCCGAGCCGATTTCGAACTTGATTCGCTCCGCCATATGCTCACCGATGAGCAAGTTGTATTTTTTCTTGATGTAGTTCATGACTGCTTCGTCCATTCGGTCGCCGGCGACCTTCACGGACTCGCTATACACGATCCCGCCAAGCGAAATCACGGCAATATCCGTCGTCCCTCCGCCTACATCGACGACCATATTGCCGGAGGGTTCGGTAATCGGCAAACCGGACCCGATCGCGGCGGCGACCGGCTCTTCAATCAAATAGACTTCGCGCGCACCGGCCAACTCCGCCGAGTCGCGCACAGCCCGTTGCTCAACCTGCGTGATACGGGACGGCACGCCGATGATAATCCGTGGTCGGACAAACGCACTACGGTTGTGCGACTTACGGATAAAATGCTTCAGCATCTGCTCGGCCATCTCGAAGTCCGCAATGACACCTTCCTTCATCGGCCGAACCGCCACGATATTACCAGGCGTTCTCCCCAACATCTTCTTCGCGTCGGCACCGACGGCCAACACTTTCTCCGTCTTCTTTTCGACGGCTACTACGGAAGGCTCGTTGAGTACGATGCCTCTCCCTCTGACATAGACCAACGTGGTCGCCGTCCCTAAGTCGATCGCCAGATCGTCGGAGAACCATCCGAATATGTCTTCTGGGAACCCCACGGCTTTTCTCCCTTCATCTCAGCCGGACAACCCGGCACCGAGTTCGCGGCCTCTACGCGTTAATCCGGAACCGCCAACTGACCGGCGTCTATGACATGAGTCCTCGCCACTTCATCACCAAGCCTCCGACCCTGCTCATTCCCGACAATCAGGAGACCTTCGAACACTAAGATCGCCAACGATGCGATCCAGCCGACCCATGGAATCGCGAATGCAATCTGCGCGCATCCGAGGGGAAGATTCCTAATGATCGATTCTCGAAATCCTGCCGCATCTCGGCTATCCACCCGTACGGTTTGGAGGCCGACCAGCCGTTTCCCGATACTTCTTCCACCCGCAAATCCATCTGCAATCAAGATGTAGGCCAGACCGGAAAGCAACCCGACTGGAGGAGCGATTTGGTCAGCGGCAACGACGATGAACAGGTCGATGAGCTTCGCGATGAATCGGTTCAGAACATGAGCCTTCGGATACACCGTCCGATCCAACAACTTCGAGGTCAACGCCTCTCCTATCAAGGAATCTCCTTGTATTTCTCGGCAATATAACAAAAACTACGTGCCTGCACAAATAAAGACCGTTCTTCAGGCACAATCTTCCCCTGTATTTTTTTTGGTGACTTTCTCCCCCGTTCCGATGCGAAAACATTCCTCCCTATAGCCAGAAAATCTACCCTCTCCCCTTACGATTCCACCGCCGTGATTGTTTGCAATACCCTACGCCAAACTGCATTCTTTTCCCTACGCCTACCCATCTTGCCTTCAGATCCCTTCACGAAGTAGAATCGGCAGTTCTAACCCGATAAGAGGACGACATGATCAAGACCTTGCGCGATGCAGAACACAATTACCCCTGGATAATCAAATCCATCATGGGCATTTTGGCCATCGCCTTTATCATTACCATGGGCTGGTGGGGATTCGGTGAAGAATCTACAAATACCGTGGCAAACGTGGGAGACCTGACGATTTCCCGTGATGAGTTCCGTCGGGCACACGAATTCATGTACCGCACATATAAAGAACGCGGCGGCGGCGAAGTCAAGGATGAAACCTTCAAAGGGCTGGTGATGGACCAACTGGTTGAAAGCCGTCTGTGGGTCATCGCAGCCAGAGACATGGGCATCACTGTCTCTGATACGGATTTACGGGAGATGATCCTCCAAATCCCCGACTTTCAAAAGAACGGCGCCTTTGACCCTGAGCTGTATCGTCGCTTGCTTGCAGCCAATCACTGGACCCCGGCGGCATTTGAGGAGACACAGCATCGGGAATTGTTGGCAGGCAAGGCACGAATGGTCGTCCGCGACTCGGTCGCCTTAACCCCTTCGGAGATCTCAGAAGGACAAGCCTTGACCACGAGAGCGGCGGACTCCGACTCACCCGATCCTATTGCAGGCAGAGAGCGTGCCATTCAAGACATGCTGTTGCAGAAACAACAACGAGCCCTGGCGGCCTACCAAGAATCCCTCAAGGTCAAAATTCCCGTCACGGTCCGCCGCGAACTGCTCTGATCGATTCCTCAGGCAGCCGTCCATCACGGCTTCCCCTCTTGAGCACGAGGCCGCACAATACACAATTGTGCGGCCATAATGCTCCCTTCCCATAAAGATCGGACGAACGCTGTTCTAAGCCTCTCGACTACATCCGTTCTTCATCAAGATCGATCGCATCGGCCCAGGTCGTCACAGCAGGCAGGGCGCTCATTGGAACGCAGCGCTTCGAGGCGATATCTTGCAACCGCGATTGATAGCGCTTATTGGCCTCCTCGTCTTTTGGCTTCGCCGCCAAGAGGAGACGCGACCATTGTTCGACCCGGTCCGGAGTGCTCGGCCTTCCGTTTGACTGCACCCAGGCCAGCAAGTCATCATCCGTTCCGCCGGCTAAGACCCGCTGCTCAAAAGCTTGCGCATCAATGCCAAGAAAGTCGATCAGGTACTGATCAAACCCTACCGTCAAATAGTTGTAGTCTTGAATCTTCCCGGCATGGCGGAGACGAATCTTGTCGATCAGCCGCCCCAAATGGGCAATACCGCCAAGAAGGACCTTGGGGCTGCGTGGATACATCGATTGAGTCATGGGAGAGATTCCCTCTCGAAATATTGGAATAGACACGTACATGAACTACTAGAGAATCAGCATGGCATCGCCGTAGCTGTAGAAGCGGTACCGTTCCCTAACCGCTTCTTCGTAGGCCTTGCGAATCAATTCCACCCCTGCAAAGGCCGAAACCAGCATGAGGAGGGTGGTCTTGGGAAGATGAAAGTTGGTCATCAAGACATCAACGGTCTGAAACTGAAACCCTGGTGTAATGAACAGACGGCTCTCACCGCCTGATGGCACAACCGATCCGTGCTCTTTTGCCACAGTCTCCAATGTCCGAACTACCGTCGTTCCAATCGCCACGACCCTCCGGCCTGCTTGCTTCGTCCGTGCAATAGCATCGACAACGTCACGGCCGACCTCGAATCTTTCCGCTCCCATCTGGTGGTCCTCGATATTCTCCGTCACCACCGGCTTGAAGGTTCCCGGACCGACATGCAGCGTCACCGGCACTACCTGAATCGATCGTGCTGCCAAATGAGATAGAAGATCCGGTGTAAAGTGCAGTCCTGCGGTCGGCGCGGCGATCGCGCCCTCATGTGCGGCAAAAGCCGTTTGATACCAGTCATGGTCTTCCCGGCTGGGCTTCCGTTTGATATACGGCGGCAGCGGCATCCGCCCGATTTCACGCAATAGTTGCACCACAGGGATCGGACTCTCCACTTTCACCGTGGTACCGGAGGCATTCCGTTTGAGAACCGTCGCACGAGCCTGTCGATCGAATTCGATGGCCTGACCAACATGAAATGTCCCCTTGACCATCACCTCCCAGATATCATCGCCGAGGTCCCTGACAAACAAGACCTCCACAGGCGTTCCCGTCGGCTGTTTTCTTCCCGGGACCCGAGCCGCTAAGACCTTCGTATCGTTGACAACCACGAGATCCCCTGGATCGAGAAGAGACGGGAGATCCGCGACATGGTGATGTGCCGATCGACCGGTCCGACGGTCGACCACGAACAATCGTGCACGATCGCGCGGTGTGACAGGTTGCAATGCGACTAAGGAGGAATCGAATGGAAAATCAAACTCGACGAGTTGCATCAGAAACCAGGAGCGGGAATCACCGAAGGAACCTGAGGTGCTTGAGTCAATGAAGCCTGCTGCAATTCCGTTCCCGGATAGTAATAGAGCAGAATGCTCGCGTACGAATAGCCCAACTGGGCCAACTCTTTCGCACCCCATTGGCACAGCCCCACCGCATGTCCAGCCCCATACCCGGACATCATAACCTCATCGCCGATCGAGTCGATGGTGAATTGCGTACTGGGCACAACCCTGTAGCCCACCGCCTTCCGCAGCTCCTCTCCTCGTAAAATAAGCTCCCCCTTGGAATGCAAGAGACGAAGAGTGGCGACACGACCGGACCGGCTACGGGTAAGAGGGGTCAGCGTGGCAATCGTCC
>Ga0224501_10000343_pt1 | contig 39864 bp, 35 predicted proteins | sample SF_Oct11_sed_USG_4_FD_169105 | JGI IMG/M metagenome (GOLD analysis project Ga0224501, IMG submission 169105) | Sediment microbial communities from San Francisco Bay, California, United States - SF_Oct11_sed_USGS_8_1 | ecosystem: Environmental > Aquatic > Marine > Sediment | place: USA... | reverse complement strand
TGAAACACGAACAATCAAATTCCTTGAGCTCCTTGTTGCCCTTTCTTACTGCCTCAATCAGATCTTCCAGGTCCTGATAAATTAGCCAGTCGGCGCCAATCACCTCTGCAATTTCTTCAACAGTTCTGTTATGCGCAACAAACTCTTCAGGTGACGGCATATCTATACCATACACATTGGGGTGCCGCACCGGTGGCGCTGCCGAAGCCATATAAACCTTATTCGCACCCGCTTCTCGCGCCATCTGGATAATCTGCTTAGATGTAGTACCACGTACAATAGAGTCATCCACCAGCAGTACATTTTTACCGGCAAACTCCAGATCGATTGGATTCAGTTTCTGACGCACCGATTTCTTGCGTTCTTTCTGGCCGGGCATAATGAAAGTACGGCCGATATAACGATTCTTAATAAAACCTTCGCGATATTTCACATTAAGATGAAATGCGACTTCCAGCGCAGTACTACGACTGGTATCTGGAATCGGAATCACAACATCAATATCGTGATCATGGCGTTCACGCAATATCTTCTGTACCAGATTTTTACCCATGCGCAAACGTGATTTATAAACAGACACGTTGTCGATAATAGAATCGGGACGGGCAAAATAGACATACTCAAAAATGCATGGCACCAGTTTTGGATTTTCGGCGCACTGCTGGCTATACAGGTTACATTCCTGATCGATAAAGATGGCTTCACCCGGTGCCAGGTCACGTACCAGTTCAAAACCCTGTGCCTGTAGGGCAACGCTTTCTGAAGCGACCATGTACTCAATGCCTTTTGATGTTTCACGTTTGCCATAAACGATCGGACGAATACCATTGGGATCACGGAATGCCAGGATACCCTTGCCGACAATCATGGCAACAACGGCATAACCACCACGGCAGCGACGATGTACGCCCGACACCGCCTTAAAAATATCATCGCGATCAAAAGCCGGTTTGGCCAGTATATTTAGCTCATGTGCAAAAACATTGAGCAGCGCCTCTGTATCAGATTCGGTATTGAGATGACGCAGGTCATCGAGGAACAGCTCTTCCTTGAGTTTTTCTGTATTGGTCAGGTTACCATTGTGCGCCAGCGCAATACCGTAAGGAGAATTCACATAAAAAGGCTGGGCTTCCAGTGAAGATGAACAGCCCGCTGTGGGGTAACGCACATGGGCAATACCCATATTACCCACCAGCTTTGCAATATGCTGACTATAGAATACATCGCGCGCCAGGCCATTACCCTTGCGCATGAAGAATCGCCCATTCTCACAGGTCATAATACCCGCTGCGTCCTGGCCTCGGTGCTGCAGAACAGACAGGGACTCGTACAGATCAATATTGACCGGTGAATGAGCAACGATACCAGCGATACCACACATACTATTTTGCAATCCCTCCGGCAGGCACTCTGGAAGACAGGATACTTTCCGGAAAATAAGGTTTCAACATCAGGGCAATCTGTTCAAAGCGTCCCAGTAAATTCGATGATTGCCACCATGACTGCTGTGGCAGTGGCGTCATACTACCGATGACAACGAAAACGACAACAATGACCAGGCCACGTAAAAAACCAAAGGCAACGCCGAGCACGCGGTCTGCACCAGACAGGCCGGTCTTTTTCACGAACTGTGCAACGATAAAATTGACCAGCGCACCAAACATCAGGGTCATTATAAATAGCAAGGCAAAGCCAGCTGCGAGACGTACCGCACCGGAATCAATCAGGCCGGTCATTAATGCGGCCATTCTGGCGGCGAAGGTCGCCGATATCCAGGTCGCCATAACCCAGGTGGTCAGCGAAATGGCCTCTTTGACAAAACCGCGTATCAAACTGAACAGGGCGGACAGAAAGATCACAAAGAGGATGATCACGTCAACGACTGTCATAGAGTATTGAGTCTCATGGCTGCAGAAAGATTTGCATTATACGCACTTGATTCGCCTGAATACACTCCCAAATTCGCGCCTATAGAAATGGCACGCTAAGGGTGATTGACGATAAAGCCATTGATGTTTTTCTCAGACTTGAATTTCGTCCTGAGTTTTTCCAGACGGTCTTTTTCCAGCTCGGGCCCGATGCGAACGCGGTAGCTTTTCTTGCCGTCCGAACTTTCTGTATCAACATAGCTGGCATAACCTTCCTTGCGCAGGGTATCTCGAAATGCCAGCGCGTTCTCTTCCTGGCTAAAAGTGCCTACCTGCAACGCCCATGACTGGATCGGTGCCTGTGGAATTATCTTTTTCTTTTCCTCGACCTGCTCTCTCCTGGTATCAACGGGCGTAGCCAGCGCCACAGGCTCTACCTTGACCTCTTCCAGTGTTGGTAGAACCGGTTTTTCAGGAATCTCAATACTGCGCTCATGTCTTGATTTATAACCGGAGCCATCAAGCAGTGCCGGAATCAGGATCACACCCAGTGCAACCAGGACTATCGCACCGACGATTCGTTGTTGAAGTGGTTTTTCCATATTTTCGAGCATGATTCTGTCGTTGTCGTTATTTAAAAACTAATAGGGGCGCCAATTCAGGAAAAATACTGTTTCGCCGCTGAAACTGTATGAAATGAACCCATAATTACAATCCTGTCCTGCACCTTTGCGTCGCCCATCGCCGCTTCTATGGCGGCCTTCACTGTTGGTTTAGCGCAGAGTTTAACACCCGCAGCAACCTGAGCAAGCCGTGCAATTTTCTCCGAGATCCCCTGCATGGCCAAACCCCGGGATTCTGACTCCAGGCCGGCGCAGTACCAGCTATCGGCCAGCGGCAACAACAGGGTTATCACCTCTTCGACGGGTTTATCCGCGAGCATGGCGATGACTATTCTAGTTTCACCCTCGACCGGCTCTGCCTGCAATTGCGTCACCAACGAGGCGACAGCATGCGGATTATGCGCCACATCGGTAATGACCCTTGGCTGATCATGCAACTGTTCATAACGTCCCGGCAGGTAAACACGCTCCAATCCGGCACGGATATGTGCGTAAGCTATATTCACCCTGTCGGCCAGTGCCTGCAATGCCATAATGGCCGTGGCCGCATTGGTCTTCTGGAACTCACCCTTAAGCGCGGGTACTGGCAGGCTCTCAATATCACCAAATGGACTATGCAAAGACCACTCACCTGACGACGGTAATTCTTCTATATTGTAGCGCTGTCCAAACAGGTAGAGCTCGGCGGATTTCTGCTCTGCCACTGCCAGTAACGAGGCCGGCACATCCTGCTCACCATAAATCGTCGGTTTATGGGGTCGCATGACGCCGGCTTTTTCGCGAGCGATGGCTTCACGGTTATCACCCAGCCAGTCAGTATGATCAATCGCCACCGAGGTAATCACCGAGACATCCGGCTGCATCACATTGACCGCATCCAGCCGACCTCCCAGACCAATTTCCATAATCACCAGATCAGGTTCAGCGCGCCTGAACAGATCGATCGCCGCCAGTGTGCCAAATTCAAAATAAGTTAGCGCGACATCACCACGCGCCTGATCAATACGCTCAAATGATCGGCACAGGCCCTGATCATCGATCATCTCGCCATCGATTCGTATGCGTTCGTTATAACTAAGAATATGCGGTGAGGTATAGCAGCATACCTTTAATCCCGCCGCCCTCGCTATTGCCTCCAGCAGGCTAACTACCGAACCCTTGCCATTAGTCCCGGCGACAATAATCAGAGGACAGTCAAACTGGTCAGGGAGCCCCATGCGTGCAAGCACATCAGCAACGCGTTCCAGGCCAAGGTCAATTTCAGAGGGATTGAGTGTTGCCTGCCAGTCCAGCCAGGCATTCAAGGAATTAAATTTCGCCAACGTATTTCACCGCGAACAACATGACAGGAAATATATTACAACCGCGTGATGAGCATTTTAAAAACACTCACCGCCATATAAGAACCAACTGGATTTAAATCAGCCTAGCGAAGCGCGGGTCGATTAGACAGCATCAGGCACATGCTTGAAATACGATCACGCAAATCTCGGCGATCCACAATCATATCGATCGCACCGTGCTCCAGCAGGAACTCACTACGCTGGAAACCTTCGGGCAACTGCTCACGTACAGTCTGCTCGATAACACGCGGGCCAGCAAAACCAATCAGTGCATTAGGCTCAGCGATGTGCACATCACCCAGCATGGCAAAGCTGGCCGAAACACCACCCATGGTAGGATCGGTAAGCACCGAAATATAAGGTACACGATTTTTGGCCAGTTTAGCCAGTACGGCACTGGTCTTGGACATCTGCATCAATGAGTTCAGCGCTTCCTGCATACGCGCACCACCGGAGGCAGAAAAACAGATCAATGGAATTTTCTGTTCCAGTGCGACAGTGGCTGCCCGTAGGAATTTCTCACCCACCACAGAGCCCATGGAACCTCCCATAAAACGAAAATCAAACGCCGCCGTAACCACATCTACACCCTTCACTTTGCCCTTGATGGTAATCAGCGCATCTTTCTCACCGGTGTTTTTCTGTGCGACCAGAAGACGGTCTTTATATTTTTTGGAGTCCTTGAATTTATATTTATCAACTGGCATCAGGTTACCAGCGATTTCTTCACGATGATCTTCGTCCAGAAACAGCTCAAGTCGACGACGACCAAAGACACGCATGTGGTGATTACATTTCGGACAGACATCCTGATTGCGTTCCAGTTCAGCACGATAAAGCACGGCGCTACACGAAGTACACTTGGTCCACAGACCTTCGGGCACAGTTCCCTTGGTCGTCACATCTGTACGAATTCGTGTTGGCATCAATTTTTCAAACCAGCTCATGTCTTCGTCCTCTTATCGGGTCTCTGGTAACCACGGGGTTCAGGTCATTACTGACCAATCGGTTATTGTACTTGCTGAGTTATTTCGCATCCATAGCATCACGCATGGATTTTAACAGTTCTGTTACATCTCTCACAATTGTAGCTGTTTGCTCAACTTTTTGGTCTTTTTGTGCCGCCATTCTGTTTACAATCGCAGACCCTACTACGACTGCATCGGCACAACTGGATACACTTGCCGCAGCTTGCGCATTATTGATACCAAAACCAACCCCTATGGGCAGGCTAATATGCTTGCGAATCAGGCTGACGCGCTCAACCACCCCGGCTACATCCAGCGTGGCGGCACCGGTCACACCTTTGAGCGAGACATAATAGACAAAACCACTGGCGACCGCAGCGATCTTCTGCATACGCTCTTCAGTTGTCGTTGGTGCGATCAGGAATATGGGGTCAATCTGGTACTGCCTTAATGCAGCAATATAATCTTCGGCCTCTTCTGGTGGCATATCCACCGTGATAACTCCATCGATACCACTTTCCGATGCCTGTCTGGCGAAAGATTCATAACCCATGATCTCAACCGGATTCAGGTAGCCCATCAGCACGATAGGTGTCTGGTTGTCTTTTTCACGGAAGCTTCTGGCAACATTAAATACATCGTGCAGGCTGGTATGGTGCTTCAGGGAACGCTCGGCGGCGGCCTGAATCACCGGGCCATCCGCCATCGGGTCGGAGAAAGGCGCACCCAGTTCGATTATATTGGCACCCGCCTCAACCATGGCGTGCATCAGCGGCAGTGTTACCCCTGGCTGCGGGTCTCCCGTCATCACGTAAGGAATCAATGCCTTGCGAGATTCCCCAGCCAGGCGTTGAAAACAGGCCTGTAAACGACTCATAGCTGAATACCTTCGATTTTGGCGATGGTGTTTATATCCTTATCACCTCGACCTGATAGATTGATAATGATGCTCTGCTCAGGTGACATCTTCGCTGCCTGCTTCACGCCATAGGCAATAGCATGGCTGGACTCCAGTGCAGGAATAATACCTTCGACACGCGTCAGTTGATGAAAGGCTGCCAGTGCCTCATCATCGGTCGCCGCCACGTAATTGACGCGACCAATATCTTTCAGCCAGGCGTGCTCGGGACCAACACCGGGATAATCCAGACCAGCTGAGACCGAATGGGTTTCAATAATCTGGCCATCCTTATCTTCCATCAGGTAAGTACGGTTACCGTGCAACACGCCAGGCTTGCCTGCACATAGGGGTGCAGCATGACGACCTGTCTCCAGACCTTCACCGGCAGCCTCAACACCGTACATCTCCACTGATTCATCAGCAAGAAAAGGGTGGAATAGACCAATCGCATTAGAACCACCGCCGATACAGGCAACCAGTGCATCAGGCAGACGGCCAGTTTGATCCTGAATCTGACGGCGCGCCTCACGACCAATAATGGCCTGAAAATCACGCACCATCGCCGGATACGGGTGTGGCCCGGCAACTGTACCGATAATGTAAAAGGTATCATCAACATTGGTCACCCAGTCACGCATGGCTTCGTTTAAAGCATCCTTCAGTGTCTTTGAACCGGAGGTCACAGGCACCACCTTGGCACCGAGCAGCTTCATACGATAGACATTTGGCGCCTGACGGACGATATCTTCCTGACCCATATAAACCACGCATTCCATGCCAAAGCGTGCCGCCACAGTCGCGGTGGCGACACCGTGCTGACCGGCACCGGTTTCAGCAATCACGCGTTTCTTACCCATGGCTCTTGCCAACAGGGCCTGACCAATGGTGTTATTTACCTTGTGAGCACCGGTGTGATTTAAGTCTTCACGCTTGAGATATATCTGCGCACCACCGATTTCCCTGCTTAAACGCTCCGCATGATACAAAGGACTGGGACGACCAACGTAATGGGCCAGGTCGGCATCAAACTGCGCCTGAAAGGCTTTATCGTTGATCGATTTCTGGTAGGCATCTTTTAATTCATCCAGCGCCTGCATTAGTGTTTCAGAGGCAAATATGCCACCGTACACGCCGAAGTGGCCGCGCTCATCGGGCATACTCGAATAATCAATCTTGTCTTTAACTTTGCTCATTATCAGCCTGTCTTACTTTTTTCATAAATGCCGTCACTAATGCTGCATCCTTGATGCCTTTTGCACTTTCCACACCACTGCTGACATCAACAGCATATGGACGCACAGTTCGAATCGCAGCAAGCACATTATCCACATCAAGACCACCGGCCAGAATCAACGGGTAATCCAGATCGTCTGGAATTACACTCCATTCAAAGCTTTGCCCCATGCCACCCGCAGCACCGGGTGCATGGCCATCAAGCAGTAGTCCCCGTACATCCTGATATTCTGCCACCTGCTTTGGTACCGTTAATTCGCCCGCCATGCCCAACGCCTTGATATAGGGCCGACCAAACTGGCGGCAGAACTCACCTCTCTCACTGCCGTGAAACTGCAACAAATCTACAGGAACTTCGGCCAGCACCTGGCGAACTTCTTTTGCATCGGCATCTTTAAATAGTGCCACCGTGGTAACAAACGCAGGCGTTTTTTTGCAGATTTCAGCAGCCTGAGCGGCTGAGACAAAACGCGGGCTTTTACTATAAAAAACCAGCCCAATCGCATCCACGCCTTCAGCGGCGGCGTGTAAGGCATCCTCAACTCTCGTAATGCCGCAAATTTTAACACGCGTATGAGACATAAATACCCTGTTACTATGCAAATCGAGGCAGAATACCTGCCGATGGTAAATCGTATTGCTGCGGGTATTCTACAGCAACCAGATATAATCCGTAGGCTGCCGCAGTCGGGCCAGCTTTGCTGCGATCTTTCAGCGCCAGCAAATCCGCCATCCAGGTTACTGGCTGTTCACCCCGACCAATCATCAACAGCGAACCGACTATATTTCTCACCATGTGATGCAAAAAGGCATTGGCACAGAGATCGAGATAAATATATTCGCCTTCACGGGATACATTAATTGAATGCATCATTCTGCGTGCGTGCTTGGCCTGGCAGATCGATGAGCGAAACGAAGAAAAATCATGCTCACCCACTAGGGCCTGCGCTGCGGCGTGCATCGCTTCAACGTCTAACGCATCATGTACCCAGGTCACCTGCTTGCCGTGAATGGCAGTTCTCGCCGAGCGGTTCAGGATGACATAACGATAACTGCGTTTCGTTGCACTAAAACGTGCACTGAAGTCATTATCGACCGGCTTGGCCCAGAGAATACTGACATCCTCTGGTAGATGCACATTGCTGCCCATAACCCAGGCCTTGAGCTTACGCTCAGCCGTGGTATCAAAGTGCACCACCTGTGCCGTGGCATGCACACCAGTATCGGTTCTACCCGCACAGACCACACTCACAGGATGGTCGGCAACTTTGCTCAGGGCTTTTTGCACCTGATCCTGAACCGTGCGTGCATCCTGCAACTGCATCTGCCAGCCGTTAAAACGGCTGCCGTTATATTCAACGCCCAGTGCAATACGTGATGTAGTCATTGAAACCTGCAAATAAAAACGGCATCCAGGATAGATGCCGTTCTGCTATTTTAAACGATATTCTCGTTTTTATTGAAGCCCTGGCCAGCCTGTTTACTACACCTGACTAACCCAGCTGTGACATTAACTCCTCAGCTTCTTTCTTTTGAGCATCATTACCATCAGCCAGTACTTCGTCAAGAATATCGCGGGCACCTTCATTATCACCCATATCCAGATAAGCCCGGGCCAGGTCAAGCTTGGTACCAATTTCATCTTCATCAAGTGAACCGGAAAGATCCATATCTTCAAGATCTGTATCCATCGACAGGTCGAGATCGGCATCATCAAGATCCATACTAAAATCATCGGTATCTGAATACTCAGTGTCATCCATCGACATATCAAGGTCAGCCGTTAAATCTTCCAGAGATTCACCACCTGACATTTCAGCAGAAAGATCAATTTCATCTTCACCTGACATATTAATATCCATGTCCATATCCAGCGAGGCTTCTTCAGACCCGGTATCCATGGACATATCAAAATCCATATCCAGTCCTGCATCGTCAGCACTCGCAGTTGCAGGCTCACCTGCATCCAGATCTAGCTCTGAGGCCTCGATATCCAGCGAGAATTCTTCTTCATCAGCGGCTGGTTCTTTAACTGCATCAGTCTCGCTCAGGTCAAATTCAAGCTCATCGAGTGATTCAGATGGCGCAGCATCTGGTGAAATAATCGCGGTCTCTTCCATGCCACCAGCAAAATCATCATCCATTGATGGCAGCTCAAACTCATCAGCTGTAGCTGTCTCTTCAAGTGGTGCATCAAAATCGAGATCGAGACTATCGTCACCACCGGCCTCAACACCCAGATCAAAATCCATCGGCTCGGGTGACTTGGGCAGCATATCATCGAGATCCACCTCAGCCACCGTTCCGGCCTGCTTGAACACTTCTGCCTCAGGGCAAAGCTCCTTACCCATGGCCACAATTTTATTCCAGGCAGGCGATTCTTTATCACCCAGCCTTTCTTTTGTCTCAGCGCCCAGCTTGGCAAATGCCTCTGCATTCTTACCCGCAAAATAAGTTTCAGCCAGTTTTACACGGTATAAATCTTTATCAGGATTCTGCTGAATCGCATTCTGTAGCAACTCTTCAGCCTGCTGATAGATGCCATAAGCCAGATAAACATCCGCTTCAGCAAGAACATCATCCTTTTCCTCTTCTTCCTCAGGCTGCAGGTCAGCAGCGGGGCTGATAATAGTGCCAGTACCCGAAGGCAAAATCATGGTCGCTTCGGCGTCAAACTCTTCTTCTTCGGCCTCCGCCTCGGCCATAGATGCTTCAACCTCTTCATCACTGACCAGATCATCGACGGATTCGTCATCGATCATGTCGGCAACATCTTCCAGGGCATCTTCATCGTTATATTCATTCGCTGCCGCAAAAGATACATCTTCAGATTCATCTGAGGATCCAGCTCGACGACGTTTGATCAGGTAAACAATGGCGCCAATTACCAGCACAACTAGCAGCAGGCCTGCCAGGATCATTCTATTATTAAGCAAGACATCAACCAGACCCGATTCCTCAACTGGCTGAACCGCTTCCATTTGCTCATCAGCCATCAAGTCCTGTTCGCTCATGGAATCAGCTTCAACAGCCTGTACAGCATTCTCATCAACAAACAGCTCATCTGCTGTTTCTACCGGCTCTACCGCTTCAGCTGATTTTGTTTCCTCATCTGCTGTTAAATCAACTTCTGCCTCATCTTTCAGTGAATCCAAGGCATCCAGTGCTGCTTCATCACCCGCGTCAATTACAGGCTCCTCGGATGCAACCTGTATCTCAAGATTTTCTTCAACAGCTACAGTATCTTCCTTGCCTGCATCTTGAATTTCAGCAAGCTGATCATCTTCAATGGTCAACAGGCCTTTCATCTTGTCGACCTGTTCGCTCAGCGTGCCAACCTGATTTTTCAGGTTGTCCTTTTCTACACGTTCTGTCTCAACTCGCTCACGGGTCAGCGCCAGCTGTTCACGTAGTTCTTCAGAACTCATATCGGTAGGATCTTTCGATTCACCCGATGCCGATACCCCACCTCCCGCGCTAACGATAGATAAACGTGAGTCATCTTCCAAATCCACTGCAGAGCTATATTCAGATTCTGTGTAACCTCCATCCACTGATGAAGCAGGCTGATCACTGGCCATAGACTGCTGGTATTCACGCCACAGACTATTCTGCTGCTGAACCAGAGCTTTAGCTTCTTCATAACTCATTGCATTAATAGTAGCGGCATCGGGAGTACGCAAAATATAACCGCGTTTCAGGCCATTCACATTTTCATTAATAAATGCTTCAGGGTTAGTCTTAAGCATGGCCACCAGCATCTGTTGAGTAGACACTGAATCTGGTTTTATACGATTAGCGATACTCCAGGCGGTATCACCTTCCTGAATACGATAGCCATCACCTGGGGCATAGCGGCTCTGTTGTACTGGTGCTCGTGCTGCCATTTCCAAAGCAGGTGCAGCGGTAGCCTGGGCAGAAGTACGTGGTGAGCCACTATCAGAACTAGCATATGAATGCGTTGCCACTGGTGCAGCACTCGTCGTTGCACCCAAAGCCGGGCGGCTGGTACCCGCAGTGTTATAGGCGCTTCTGCCATTAAACACAGGAGGATCAAGCAAAATAGTGTATTCACGAAGCAGGTGGCCTTTGGGCCAGTCAACTTCCATCAGGAAATTAAGAAAGGGCTCACGAACGGGTTTAGGGGTCGTAATATCGATAAATAAACGATCACCCTCAACCCGAGTTTTGAATTTCAGCGTCGTGACGATTAAGGGACGATCAAGGCCAGCACGAATGAACTCCTCTCGTGATGCCAGTTTAACAATCAGCGTTTCGGCATCTTCTGGAACCGCCGAAAGCAAATCAATTCGAGCCGCAAGCTGTTGATTTAGCGATGAATTTACTTCAATCTCACCCAGACCAAGAGTCAGACCCTGGCTGGGAAGTAATATCGCCCCAAGCGCTAAGGCAAAGATCAATTTACGCACTGTATATCCCCTTTATTTGTTCTTTTTATACAGGAACCAACTACTTAAGTCCCTGATCAGTTCCCGCATAACAGCCTTTTATTGGCCTTATATTTGTTATCTTAAACACATACCTTAAGAAGATGCATTAAGTATGCTGGTCTAACTATAGGTTATAAATACGCTTTTATCAAAATTTCAGCAATTTGTACGCTATTTAATGCTGCGCCCTTTCTGACATTATCTGCCACTACCCACATATTGATGCCCTTCTCACAGGAAATATCCTCACGAATACGCCCAACATATACAGGGTCATTATTGGCACCCTCAGTTACAGCCGTCGGGTAACCTCCATTTTTGCGCTCATCCATCAGGCAGACGCCGTCAGCAGATGACAGCAGCTCTCGGACTCGTTCAACCGAAATCTTTTCACCTGTTTCAACATGCACTGCTTCCGAGTGACCAAAGAATACGGGGACACGTACAGCCGTTGGGTTCACCATAATAGATTCATCTTCAAAAATTTTGCGCGTCTCCCAGACCATTTTCATTTCTTCCTTGGTGTAACCGTTTTCAAGAAAGACATCAATTTGTGGTAATACATTAAACGCAATCTGTTTTGGATAGACTTCACACTTAATCGGTTTTGCATTCAGCAAACTTGCAGTCTGCCCGGCCAGCTCTTCAATTGCCTCTTTACCGGTACCAGACACGGCCTGATAGGTAGCCACATTAATTCGTTTGATGCCGACGTCATCATAAATTGGCTTCAACGCTACCAGCATCTGAATCGTTGAGCAGTTTGGATTGGCAATGATGCCACGATTTTTGTAATCAGCTATCGCGTGTGGATTTACCTCTGGCACCACCAGTGGGATATCATCATCGTAACGGAACTGCGAGGTGTTATCGATAACCACACAACCTGCTGCCGCAGCCTTTGGCGCAAACTCTTCAGAAATAGAAGCGCCCGCAGAAAACAGGCCAATCTGTACCTTGGAAAAATCGAACTCGGCCAGATCCTGGACGACCAGCATCCTGTCACCGAACTCAACTCGTTTACCCGCAGAGCGACTACTGGCCAATGCATAAACTTCACCGACAGGAAATTTACGCTCAGCCAGAATGGACAACATGGTCTCGCCTACTGCACCAGTAGCACCTACAACTGCAACATCAAAAGTTTTGCTCATTATCTTTTTTCCAAAAAACTAAATTCTAAAAATTAAACCAGTTCTGCCATAACCGCATCACCCATTTCCACAGTACCAATCTGTTTACAACCTGCCGACATAATATCTGGCGTACGCAGGCCTTTATCAAGTACACGACCGACAGCGGTATCGATCTTATCGGCCAGTACCGGCTCATCCAGACTGTAACGTAACATCATCGCAACCGATAAAATCGTCGCCAGGGGATTAGCGATACCCTTACCTGCGATATCTGGCGCCGAACCATGAATCGGTTCATACATACCTTTACTGTTAGCATCCAGTGAAGCCGAAGGCAGCATACCAATGGAACCGGTTAGCATCGCCGCCGCATCAGATAGAATGTCACCAAACATATTTTTGGTCACCATAACATCAAACTGCTTTGGCCATTTCACCAGCTGCATCGCCGCGTTATCAACATACATATGACTGAGTTCAACGCCCTGATATTCTTCGCCAACTCTCTCGACGACTTCGCGCCACAGCTCTGAGACCTCAAGCACATTAGCCTTATCAACAGAGCACAGTCGCTTGCCACGCTTCATGGCGATATCAAAAGCAACACGCGCAATGCGGTCTACTTCCGACTCACTATAGACCAAAGTATTAAAACCTTCGCGTTCACCATTGGCTTTTTCACGAATACCACGCGGCTCGCCAAAATAAATACCTCCGGTTAGCTCGCGTACAATCATAATATCCAGCCCAGCGACCACCTCGGGCTTCAGCGAAGACGCATCTGCCAACTGGGGGTACAGAATCGCTGGACGTAAATTGGCAAACAGCCCCAGCTCGGAACGCAGGCCCAACAAGCCACGTTCCGGGCGTAATTCACGTGGTAGCTTTTCATACTGCGGACCACCTACAGCGCCAAGCAAAATCGAATCCGCTTCTTTGACCAGAGCCAGCGTTTCATCCGGCAGGGGTTTGCCTGCGGCATCATAACCAGCACCACCCACAGGAGCCTCAACCAGCTCAAGGTCAAGACCATCACCCTTTAGGTGCTCAAGCACTTTTACTGCCTCAGCAACAATCTCAACACCGATACCGTCACCCGGCAAAATTGCAATTTTTTTACTCATAACTATCCAACGTTTTCTGTATAAATGCCCTAACCTGAAGGGCAGTGAATTATAGGTGATTAACCATTAAATGTCTGTTACGCATCGATTATCGCAGCATTCTAATGAGAAAATGGATTCTGCGTCTTATCGACTGAAAAACCGCCGTTATCTGCATTTTCTCTCCCAGAATTAATGGCTGATTTTTTCTTTTCCACAGTATCCAGATCTTTACAATCGGCTATTTCCTTTATCGCCTGTCTGGCAGGCACATCCACCAACTCAAACCTTCGCTGATAAGGCTGGTAGCCCTGCTGCCCGGCATTGAGACTAATCAAGGCATCAACGCGCAAATAATGAACTTTGCCCTTGTCCACTTCCAGATCATACTCAAATGCTTCGGTACTGCCTTCTATCGGCTGAAGCCTTACCGCATAAATGCCTGGCGGCAGGTAAACCTTTTTATACATACCATTCGCCATAGCAATTGTACTAACACCGGCGATATTGATATCTGGTGTCAGCATGATATTAGCCACTTTAGCTGGCCGATAAACATAAACCACCGAGCGTTTATCAACCACATTGTTATCAGCCACACCTTTGCCACTAGAAGACTGAGGCTCAACCGGCACAGAAATATTCTTACTTGAATTGCACGCCGCAATAAAACCAGCAACCAGCATTAACAACAAAAAATTTTTCCAGTTAAACATCTACCCTAACCTGCTAAAACAACCACGGCGCCTGCTGGCTTCGTTTATGTTCATAGGCCTTAATGTCGTCTGCGTGCTGCAAGGTCAGGCCAATATCATCGAGACCATGCAACAGGCAATATTTTCTAAATTCGTCGACTTCAAAACATATCGGTTCATGGCCTTCCATATTGACTGTCTGCGATTCCAGATCAATCGCCAGCTCAAAGCCGGGCTTTTTCTCGATGGCTTTAAAAATTGAATCAATAGTCTCAGCATCAAGCACAATCGGCAACAGGCCATTCTTGAAACTGTTATTAAAAAAGATATCGGCAAAACTCGGTGCCAGTACTGTACGAAAACCAAAATCATCCAGGGCCCAGACCGCGTGTTCACGCGATGAGCCACAACCAAAGTTTTCCCTGGCTACCAGAATAGTAGCTTTATCAAATGGCGCTTTATTCAGGACGAAATCAGGGTTCACACGACGACTGTCGTTATCAATATCCGGGCCACCCGTATCAAGGTAGCGCCAATCATCAAATGCATTAGGACCAAAACCCGAACGCTTGATCGATTTCAAAAACTGTTTTGGAATAATCGCATCGGTATCGACATTCGGTCGATCCATCGGTGCAACAATACCTTTGTGTTGTGTAAACGGTTTCATCATTCTTCCTCTTTACCTTGTTCACCTATTTTACGGGCTGCGTCACCGATAGCTTTGGGCGCCTGCTTAACACCCTCGATGAGATTATTAGCGCCTTTCTCAATACCTTCACCGGTTTCTTTTACCGCTTCTTTGAAATTGCATCCGGCTAGCAGCAATGAAAATAAAAAAAGACCTGACAGTAATTTCATGGTTTTCACTTAACCTCATTCACACCAGCAAAATGACCCGCTATCGCTGCCGCTGCTGCCATTGCAGGACTGACCAGATGAGTACGACCACCCGCACCCTGACGACCTTCAAAGTTCCTGTTCGATGTTGAAGCGCAACGCTCACCCGGTTCCAGTCTATCGGCATTCATTGCCAGGCACATCGAACAACCCGGCTCGCGCCATTCAAAACCTGCCTGGATAAAAATTCGATCCAAGCCTTCTTCTTCGGCCTGTCTTTTCACCAGTCCCGAACCCGGCACCACCAGTGCCTGCTTCACATTCGACGCTACCTTTTTACCCTGAGCAACCCTCGCCGCATCGCGCAAGTCCTCGATACGTGAATTGGTACACGATCCGATAAAGACTTTATCAATCGCAATATCCTTGATCGGCGTACCTGCCTGCAAATCCATATAGGCTAACGCCTTGCGCATACCATCGGCTTTCACGCTGTCGCTTTCTTTGTTAGGGTCGGGAATGACGTCATCAATCGCAATCACCATTTCTGGTGAAGTCCCCCAGGTCACCTGCGGCCTTATCGAGGTGGCATCGATGTGAATTTCCCTGTCAAATTTTGCATCGGCATCTGAATGTAGCTCCTGCCATTCTGCAATTGCCTGATCCCAAGTCTCCGCTTTGGGTGAATACGGGCGATTTTTTACGTATTCGATAGTGGTTAAATCAACCGCCACCATTCCCGCACGCGCACCTGCCTCGATAGCCATATTACAGACCGTCATACGACCTTCCATGCTGAGTGTACGAATAGCATCGCCACCAAACTCAATCGCGTAACCAGTACCACCGGCTGTACCCAGCTTACCAATAATCGCCAGCACAATATCTTTTGCCGTCACGCCATCGGCCACATTGCCATCAACACTGACCAGCATGTTTTTGCTTTTCTTCTGCAACAGACACTGCGTCGCTAAAACATGCTCAACTTCGGAAGTACCGATACCAAAGGCCAACGCACCAAAGGCACCGTGCGTCGAGGTATGCGAATCGCCACAAACCACGGTCATACCCGGCAAGGTCGCACCCTGTTCAGGCCCGATCACATGTACGATGCCCTGACGGATATCGGACATGACAAATTCATTCAGGCCAAACTCCTGACAGTTCTTGTCCAGCGTCTCCACCTGCAATCGAGCCACCGGGTCTTCGATACCTGCACTGCGATCTGTCGTTGGTACATTATGATCAGGTACAGCAACGATCGAGTCCGTACGCCACGGTTTGCGTCCTGCCATACGCAGTCCTTCAAAGGCCTGCGGTGAAGTTACCTCGTGCACCAGATGGCGGTCGATGTATAACAAAGCCGTACCATCGTCTTCGCTACGCACTACGTGCATATCCCATAATTTGTCGTATAAAGTTTTAGCCATCATTGGTTCTCACTTATTCTTAAACTTTTCTGAATTGAGGTAGAGGATAGGCCTGAATAACAAATAACACAAATTCATTATTTTCATATTATCAATTCCATTTTGGAATATAATAAGTAGTATGGATATCCAGAACATTCGCGCTTTTCTCGCTGTCAGCGAAACCGAGTCCTTCTCGCGAGCCGCCGAGTCCCTGCACCTCACCCAACCTGCGGTCAGCAAACGCATTCAGAGCATGGAGCAGTTCCTCGACATCCAGCTGTTCGACCGTATCGGCAAGAGCGTGCAACTCACCGAAGCTGGCCAGGCGCTCATCCCGGGGTACCAGCGTATTCTTGATGAAATTGAAGAAAGTGAACGCATTATCAGCAATCTGCGCGAAACCACCCGCGGTCATCTACGCTTTGCCACCAGCCACCACGTTGGCCTGCACCGCCTGCCAGCAGTACTAGGGAAATTTGCCAAAGACTATCCCGATGTCGACCTGAAACTGCAATTCATGGATTCAGAACAGGCCTGCCAGCAGGTACTGCACGGCGATATCGAACTCGGGATCATCACCCTGCCCAGCCAGCCGGATGAACGCCTGACACTCCAGCATGTCTGGCACGACCCAATGCACTGTGTCGTAGCAGCAGATCATCCATTGGCCTCGGGTAAAGTCAGCCGCAAACAGCTGTTACAGGCGCCCGCGATACTACCAAGCCACGACACCTACACCCGTGCACTGATTAATCATGCCCTACAGATTGATGATGACAGAATAAATATCCTGATTGAAACCAACTACCTTGAAACCATCAAGGCCATGGTTGAGACAGGCCTTGGCTGGGGCGTGATCCCCGATTCGATGCTGGATGCCTCGTTAAAAATTATCGATATAAAAACAGCAAAAATGCAGCGCGAACTGGGTGTGGTGTTTCATAAATCGAGAACACGTTCGGGTCCCGCGAACGCGCTACTAGAATTGCTGAGCGTTAATAAATAAAAAAACCAGTTGAGCTTGCTCAACTGGTTTTTCTTTTTTTAATAATTTCCCCTAAGGCACTAGACCAGACGGCCCCGGCGGAGCAGCCATTCTTTTTTTGAACAAACCCAAATCCAGCGAATTAACGATGTTGTCACTATTGAGATCCGTAACCTGTGGCCCTGTAGTAAAGAAATCTACTTTGAACAGGCCAGTATCGAGTGAATTAACGATACCATCATTATTGAAATCAGCATCACAGGCATTACCGTAATTATCACCATCAATATCCTGCTGACCATCATTAGCAACGAGGGTGCAGTTGTCATCCACATCTAAAAAACCATCGTTATCATCGTTAGGGTCAACTGAGTCGACTATACCATCACTATCACTATCCGGAGACCAGGTAGTACTCGCCATAACATGCGGTACCGCCATTCCAGTATTGAGCCATGCATCTAGCAGGTTGCCGCCTTCATTAGCCAGGAAGGCAATACTTCCAGTGTTCGCCAGATATAAAAATTCAATGTATTCCCAGCTAGTCGGTTGATACATCAGTTTTATATCTGCACTAACAGCACCTGTGGGTGGATTAAGCTGGAAGTCATCCCAGTAATTAAAGACACCGCCACTTGTTGGATTACCATACTGCGTGGCTGGCACAGGCAGTGTGCTCCGTTTAAGCGCTTCATCATAAGCCATGCCATAGGGAGGAATACGATTATCCTTAACGACTTTATTATTGAGTACAAAATGGAATGTTTCGTGATAAGTACCTGGCTCCTGGGCTGCAACATCACCCACGGTGTAAGCAGGTAACCCGGTTACCCTGTCGTATGAAACCGGAACGCTTGCATAGGCCGACGAAACAGCGATCAGTTTGGCCGCCCAGTCCTGAGTGATCGCACCATGGGCCTCATAGATTTTTGTATTGGGATCATCAAGACTCAACAGTGTATTGACAGTATCCGCCGCATTAACCTGGCCATCATTGTTGACATCAAATGTCACCGCCATGGCGCCGTATTGACCATCCTCGCGGATAGTCGCACCCAAGCTATCTTTCCACACAACGTTTAACCACATACGACGACCTTCCGGATAACCCGAGATGAGTTTATGACCGGTAAGGTTGGTAACTTTTAAATTATTACCTAACACAGAAAGCATGCCGGCACTTTCAAGATTAGCCTTAGCTCGTAATACGCCAGCATTCATACCGCTAATGTCATCGGCTGTTAACCCAGTACCAAGAAGCAATGTACCGTTTGTATCCATATACTGTATTACCTCCGGTATCCAGTAATTGCCGCCAGTAAGATCATGCATTGGTAAATCATTTCGGATCGGCACACCACTCTTGTTACAGCCAATTCCCTGTATTGGTGTCATATGGCAGGTCTGGCAACTAAAATAACGTGCTGTTCCATCTGCATAATTGCCACCATTACCAGCAAGTAATGCTGCATCGTAGGCCTTCTGAATAGCACCATTCTGCAAATCAGCTGGCAGCGAAGCGTAATCAGACACTAAAGTTTGTGACAGTGCGCTGGCCTTGTACTCGCTGAAGGTTCTCTCAACGACACCATATTTGTAAGGAGGATTATTGAAAGCTGCCTTACCATCCACAGTGCCACCTAGAACACCACTATACTTACCTACAGCCAATGGTTGTTGTGCACCATGATTAGGTGCGAGATCACCAACCACCGGATTAGATACATCATGACACGAACCACAGAAATCAACTGAGCGATGAAACAGCGATTGATTAGCCTGATGAGTTGGGTTGGCATCACCAGGCACACTATATGGCCCTAGTTTAGGCGCATTGCCTGACATGGAGAGCTGAGCACTGCCATAATGCCCTTCGACAGGTGAGCCGCCATCATTGGCAATAAACGGCGCATTCATCACCCCCAGATGCTCAGTATTATCCGGGTTAGTCATTTTATGACAGACATCACAACCTACACCCTCAGCCGCTTCTGCATTGCTTAATGCAGAGCCGTCCGTTGGTGTCGAATGCCCGGCAAGCCAGCCACCCATGGTGTGGCATCGAATACACAAATCACCCGCTCCATCAAAATCTTGCTCAGCAATCGCCACCGTTGCCCAGTAGATGGGATCTCTACCAGCATGCGCCATCATACTACCCCGCCAGTCCTGAACAATGTTCACCGGCGTCGTTGTTGAATGATGACAATTGGAACATTTGGTTACAGATTCCTGAGCCGCTTCACCTGGCTGGGTACCTGGCATCTGCACCTCAACCGGTACAGTGACCGCCGCCTGTAGCACAGTACAGCCAAGCTGTACCACGAGAAATAGAACAAAAACTGAAATATGCCGAAATAATTGAGAAACAGAAGGTGTTTTGCGGGTGGTAGCCATAACAGGTAAATCCATATTTTCCATATGTATATATTCAAAATGGAATTTACATCTTTTCGAAAAAAAAATCGAGCTCCCAAAAGAAAAAACCCGATCCCCAACAGCACACTCACAGCATGGCACGCACCACCGTCGACCAGGCCAACGAGATATTCTGCAAATTATAACCACCGCCACCGAGTGCAATCATTCGACCTTCACAATATTTGTAAGCAATACGGCACAGGCGTTCTGCGGCAAGCTGGTAGGACAGTGTTGAATACTCAAGGTCCGTAATGGGGTCACCTTGCATGCTATCGGCACCGCACTGAAAAATAATAAACTCAGGTTTAACTCTTTCCATGAACACCTCAGCCTCGGACCAGGCTTAGGCAAATTCCTTGTCACCTGCCCGAAGCGGCATCGGGAAATTCAGCTTTGTACCTCTAGCCGAACCGAGCCCCGTTTCATCGATATCACCACTACCCGGATAGAGATAACGTCCATCCTCGTGGAAATCGACAATAAACAGCCGACTATCCGTTTCGTAACTGTAGAACACACCATCGCCATGATGCGCATCCATGTCAACATATAAAATCTTCTGCACATGATGTTTTTGACGTAAATGCTCAATGGCAATGGCACAGTCGTTGAACACACAAAAACCACTACTACGCTCTCGGTAGGCGTGGTGCAAACCAGCGATAGGTACAAAACCGCGCTGGAACTGTCCACCCATAATACCGTCAACGACATTGAGCACAGAACCGACCACCGTTATTGCCGCCTCAAAAATACCCTTACGTGCAGGCGTGTCACCACCGTCCAAGAAGCCAATACCCGATTCCGAATATTGCCTGACCATATTAATCAGATTGTCATCATGAAAAGTTTGTAGGCTCTGGATATCACAACTAACGGGATCGAGCCAGACCACCTTTGTAGCCAGCCCCATCCTGTCCATGCCATCAAGAAATGCCTGTTGTCGATGCGGGCCAAACACGTGCTGCTCGCCAAAATGATAATCGGCAAGTTGCGCACCTGCAACGACAGCAACGGACAATTTCGGCATAATGCAGCCTATGTTATGAGAGACACTTAACACTACACCATAATTTAAAGAGATGAAAACCATCGCACGTATCGGCCAGCCCGCACCTGAGCTTCAACTGGAAACATGGGTACAGGGGAAAGCCAGCAACCTTAGTGACCATCTTGGCAAGGTCATCCTGATCGAAGTCTTTCAGGTCAACTGCACCGGCTGTTTCGTCCACTCCCTGCCCGAAGCGATTCGCCTACATGAACTCTTTGCACAGGATGGCTTCACCGTGCTCGGTGTAGCCACCGCATTTGAGCACTTTGAACATAACACGCTGGAAAATTTACAACGCCTGATTGAAAAGGGCGAAGTCGCCGGCGAGCCACTAAAACAATTAGTCAACACTGATCTGATAAAAAACAACAAGCTCAACTACGGCTTGCCATTTCCTGTCGCCATGGATAAGCTTATTGAAAACAAGGAACCCATCACTGAAGAAAAAATACTCACATTTATCGAAAGCCAGATACCCGATTACAACAACTGGCCAGAAGAAAAGAAAAGGCCGATTCAAAAACAGGCAATCGACTATTTAAAAGCAAAGACCCACAACGCGCTAACTTTTGAAACATATCAATTGCAGGGCACACCTTCATATATTCTGATTGATAAACGGGGAATATTGAGAGATGTCTCATTTGGTCGAGCAGATCATCTTGAATCGCTTATTAAAGATTTAATCCAGGAATAATTTATACGCTCTAATGAAAATTGAGCATTTACCTCAAGAGTATAAAGCTAACGTATTTTGACTCGCATAAACCGCCAGACAATCACCCAGGCCAGCAACGCGGCCACTGCTGCTAGGGTAAACAGGCTTGAATGATCAATCCGATCCCACAACACACCACTCATCAGGCTGCCAACAGCGCCACCAACACCAAAACTCAGACTTGCATAGAGCGCCTGCCCTCGGCCCTGGTGTTTGCCCTTAAAAAACTGGTGCACCAGTAAAATGCCTACGGCGTGAAATACGCCAAAACTGAAGGCATGGAACAGCTGCGCAAACAATAATACGGGGGTGTTGTCAGGAAAAAAACCAATTAATAACCAACGTAAGGCGGTGAATGCCAGTGTAACCAATAGTAAAACACGAACACCAACAACCGGGATAACGCGATGCATCAACAGAAAAATAACGACTTCAGCAATAACACCCACAGCCCAGAAGATACCGATGAAACGACGACTATAACCGTGGTCTTCAAGATAAATACTGTAGAAGGTGTAATAAGGCCCGTGACTAAGCACCATTAAAAAACACACCGCGAGAAACGCCAGCACTACCGGCTGGCGCACCACGCTAATAATGTGTGCCTGCTGTTCGTGCTCAACCTGTACTCGCTCGGGCACAATCAGGCTGACGACAAATATTGCTGCGAGTAATACAAAAATAATCTTCGGTAACCAGTCGATATCGTGACCCTGGAAAAATTCACCCAGGCCAACAACCATAAAAATAAAGCCCAGCGAACCCCAAAGCCGGATATTGCTGTAGCGATGTGTTTTTTCCTGAAGATGGTTGAGCGTGGTGGCTTCGAACTGCGGCAGTGACGAGTTCCAGAAAAAGCTAAACATAAACATGACAGCCGCCAACCACCAGTAACTACTACCCAGAAAGACACCGGCAAAAGCAACCACGGCTAACAGGTTGGCGATACGGATAATGGTAATGGGACGCTGGCTATGATCAGCCAGCCAGCCCCAGATATAGGGCGCAAAAATTTTGGTTGCCGGCAGAAAGGCAATCAGCGTGCCGATGGCCTGTGCACCAAAACCCAGATCTTTTAGATAAAGACTCCAGTAGGGCACCAGCGCACCCAGTGAAGCGAAGTAAAAGAAGTAGAAACTGCTCAGTCGCCAGTAGGGTATTTCACTAGACTGGTTGTTCATCTACAAAATAGCACCAACAACACTATTCAGGACTAGCAGGAATAACTGGCGTCTTTGACTTGACATCACCGCACTGCGCCCTGAATCGCATCATGTGATCCATCAGGGTAATCGCGAGCATGGCCTCACAGATTGGTGTGGCACGGATGCCGACACAGGGATCGTGACGACCTTTGGTAACTACCTCAGTAGGCTGGCCATGGATATCAATAGATCGGCCCGGTAGGCGCATGCTGGAAGTAGGTTTGAATGCCGTATGCACGACAATGGCCTGGCCGGAAGAAATACCACCGAGCACGCCACCCATGTGGTTACTGAGAAAGCCTTCGGGGGTAATCTCGTCACGGAACTCGGTACCCTTAGCAGCGACACAGGCAAAACCGTCACCAATCTCCACGCCCTTGGCGGCATTAATACCCATCATCGACTGCGCGATGTCGGCATCAAGACGATCAAATACCGGCTCACCTAGACCCGGTGGCACGCCTTCAGCCACGGTCGTGATTTTGGCGCCAACCGAATTACCTTCCTTGCGCAGTGCATCCATATAGGCCTCCATCTCAGCAACCTTGCTGGCATCGGGACAGAAGAAAGGATTATTGTGGATCTCATCGAGATCGATGTTTTCAATTGCGATCGGGCCAAGCTGTGAGAGGTAACCGTAAATCTTGATGCCATAACGGTCAGCCAGGTATTTTTTGGCAATGGCACCGGCGGCGACACGCATCGCGGTTTCACGTGCAGATGAACGACCGCCACCACGATAATCACGGAAACCATATTTCTGCTGATAGGTGTAATCGGCGTGACCGGGACGGAAGGTGTTCATAATGTCGCCATAGTCCTTGGAACGCTGATCTACGTTTTCGATCATCAGGCCAATGCTACAGCCGGTGGTTTTTCCCTCAAACACACCGGATAAAATTTTGACTTCATCAGGCTCGCGGCGCTGCGTAGTATGGCGAGAAGTACCGGGTTTGCGGCGATCCAGTTCAACCTGTAGATCGGCCTCGCTGATCTCCAGGCCGGGTGGGCAACCATCGACGATGCCCAGCAGGGCCGGGCCGTGGGATTCGCCACTGGTGGTGACGGTAAAAAGTTTTCCAATGGTATTGCCTGACATAAGACTAAATCGCTTTTTCGTTATTGTTTTGTCGCTTTATTTATAGAGCTGCTGATATTACCACTCAAAGCGCATCAAAATCATCCTGATGCGCATCGAGTTGCTCCGCCGTGAGCATGAACACGCCATCACCGCCGTACTCAAAATCCAGCCAGGTCAGTGGCACATTCGGCAAGGCTGCCTCCAGTACAGGCCATGAGTAGCCAACTTCAACAATCAGCACACCATTATCTGAGAGGAACTGACGCGCCTGCTTCAATATGGGAATAACGACATCCAGCCCCTGTTCACCCGCTGCCAGCCCCAGTGCTGGTTCTCGCTTCAGTTCATCGCTAAGTTCAGCCATTTCCTGTTCAGAGATATAAGGCGGATTGCTGACGATCAGGTCGTATTTTCGATTCGGCACATTTTCAAACAGGTCAGACTGCACCAGTTCCAGCCTGTCTTCGAGACCATGGTTATGGCGATTGATTTCAGCCACGGCCAGCGCATCAGCAGAAATATCGCTGGCAACCACATTGGCATGTTCGAAGGCATAGGCACAGGCGATGGCAATACAGCCGCTGCCGGTACATAGCTCCAGAATATTGTCCACCTCTTCATCCATTACCCAGGGTGAGAACTGCTGCTCGATCAGCTCGGCAAACGGCGAACGTGGAATTAGTACACGCTCATCAACATAAAAACTCAGGCCCGCAAACCAGGCCTCGTTGCTAATGTATGCCGCTGGCTTCTTCAACTCGATACGTTGCCGGTAATAATCCAGCACAGCCTTACGCTCAGCCAGGGTTAATCGACAGTCGAAATAATTCTCACTGAAATCCGGTGGCAGGTTGAGTGCGGCCAGACAGAGATACACTGCCTCGTCCAGCGCCGTCGGCATACCTTGGACAAAAGTCAGCTCGGCAGCATTAAAGGCGCTCATGCCCCAGCGGATACAGTCGCGTAACGTGATTAGCTCTTTTGCCAGTTCATTGATATTTATCGCCATGCCGGCATTTTAGCGGTTCCCGGTGCTTCCTGCACAAATGAAAATTTTTGATACTTTCCAGTTAGCCTGCCAGCACCTATAATCCGAACCTCAATAACGAGGACTCAACCAATGAAACCATATCGACTTATAGTTCTGTTTTTTACCTCTTTCCTTTTAAGCCAGACCGCAATCGCTGAATCCACTCTTACTTTTGAAAACGTGTGGATTGCTGAAGCACCACCATCAAGCAGCGTTATGGTCGCGTATATGACGATAAACAATGCCAGTGACCAGATTACAAAAATTATTTCAGCCACATCCAGCAGCTTCAAGAGCATTTCTTTTCACCAGACTAAACATGAAGATGATATGGCAAAAATGGAGCACATGAGCACGTTGACTATACCCGCTAAAGGCAACCTGGTATTAAAAGCGGGCAGTCATCACATCATGCTGTTTAATCCTGTTAAAAAATTAAAAGCCGGTGATCAGGTGGTTCTTGATCTTAAACTTGAGAATGGCGACATTATTAATCTTAATGTGCCTGTTAAAAAGCAGCAGATGGATCATAGCTCACACATGCACCACTAATATGAAAGCATCACTTAGCGATTACCTTAAATCCACGCCTTTTTATTTTTTACCACACCACGGCATATCGTGGCTGATATTTAAACTCGCGCGCATTAAGCATCGTCCGACTAAAAACTTCATCATTAAAAATTACACAAAGCTCAATACGGTAAAAATGGAAGAAGCGGTTGAAGAAGACATGTTTGCCTACGAAAACCTGAATGCCTTTTTTACCCGCGCCCTGAAACCCGAGTGTCGTCCCTTTGATAGCACTAAGAACTCATGGCTGTGCCCGGTAGATGGTGCTGTCAGTCAGGCGAAAAAAATTGAAAATGGTCGCGTATTTCAGGCAAAGGGCCACGACTACAGTTTACTGGAACTGGTCGGTGGCGATGAAAAACTGGCCGCGCCTTTTCAGAATGGCAACTTCGCCACCATCTATCTTTCGCCCAGGGACTACCATCGAATTCATATGCCGATTGGTGGTGACCTAACCAGTATGGTTTACATTCCAGGGCGCTTATTTAGTGTCGCCGACCATACGGTAAAAACCGTACCACGCCTGTTTGCGCGCAACGAACGTGTCGCCTGTTTTTTCGATACTGAACACGGCCCGATGGTGATGATTCTGGTAGGTGCAATTAATGTCTCTGCCACCGAAACCGTTTGGCACGGACTGGTCACCAGTGAAAACAAAAAGCTCAAACGTTTTGATTATAAAAAAGGCGAAGTCAAACTGGAGCGTGGCGCGGAAATGGGGCGATTCAACCTTGGTTCAACGGTGATTGTTCTGGCCACTGAGAAATTCAAACTCGATACAGCAATGACTGCGGGTACACCGGTAAAACTGGGGCAACGCCTCGGGATCTATACTAACTGATTAATGCAAAGGAACAGGCATGCATACGTCCCTGTATGCAAATACCCCTGTAGACGAATTAATTAATTTTCCAGCATGAACTGTAGTTCCAGTCCAGACAGCAATCCGGTCTTGTCTGTCATGGCCTGACTGCCGGCGGCCTGCTGAACCAGCGCCTTAACCTCTTTGGCCGATTCTGCACTGCGACCCGCCTTAAGCTAAACTATTCACCCTTCCTGATACTAGAGAGACAAAGTGACTAATAACGACATTCTGCGACGTATCCGCTACATTTTCGATCTCAGTGATTCCAGGATGATCTCGATCTTTGCCCTGGCCAACGCCCAGGTAACGAGAGCCCAGATCAGTGACTGGTTAAAACAGGATGATGACCCCGCGTATCAAAGGTGTCGCGACATTGAGTTAACCACATTCCTGAATGGCCTGATTAATGACAAACGCGGTAAGAAAGAAGGCGTACAGCCCGAGCCGGAAAAACACCTGAACAACAATATTGTCTTCAGGAAATTAAAAATTGCCCTGAATATGAAAGATGACGATATGCTGGCCATCATGAATCTGGCTGATTTTGAGATAAGTAAACATGAACTTAGTGCATTTTTCCGCAAGCCCGACCACAAACACTATCGCGAGTGTAAAGACCAGGTGTTACGTAAATTCCTGAAAGGCCTGCAGCTGAAATATCGCACCCATGCACGCCTGAAAGAAGGCTTTAAATGGAAAATACCAGAACAGAAGCAGGAGTCAGGCCATGAGTAACATCCTGCCCTTCAAGCGTCCCAAGCCCTCGGAAAAGCATAAAGGAAAATTTATGTGCCAGAGCGGCCACCACAAGTGGGTTGTCGACAGGGAGAAGCAGTTCGATGTGAAACAGGGAAAGCTAGTAACTGTGTTTCGTTGCTGCCGATGTAACAAAACAAAAAGCAAGGCCCTGTAGTAATTAACTGGGTATCAAACTATTTTTAGCTCGCGCTTTAATTTAACCAGCAACCAGGTTCCACTGATAGCAACAAGTATTATCGCTGCCGCCACTATAACGTTATTTAGCAATTGTGGCGCCAGCACCATCACAGCCCCCAATAACAACATCATCATGCCCGAAAGCAATTTCAGCACCCTGCCTTCTTGTTCACTCAACTTGCGCGAACCAAGCTTGATGCTGAATAGCATAACAATAACCAGCAGCGGTAATATGTAAATCAGGTTATACAGCAACAGATACAGGTAATAGCTTGCTGTCGGCAATGAAGCCAGCGTCAGAATTCTTGTATACACCATCGGGAATCCTGCCGTACACAGCAGCTCGTAGCTATTAGCTACCACTGCCAGCACCACCGTAGCAAAAACAATGGCAAAAATAGAATTAAGACGCAAGAGCTCGCGCATACGATCAAACAGCAAAGGTTTTACCTCATCCGAGATCGTCAATGAAACTCCCTTTTTAAACCAGAAAAAATCCTTGATATTGATCAGCGCAATAAAAATAGCAATGATACCGGCGATCAAGGTAATCCATTGTAATTCACCCAGGTAGATAAACAGGTTCAACCAGGCTGCCATAAATAGAAAATAAATAGCCCCGGAGAAAAACACAAAGACACCGCCGATCAAAGCCATCCTGCCACGACTACGCCCATGTACCATCATGCTCAACAAAAACAGCAGGACAAAAAAGGCACAGGGATTAAATGCATCCATTCCAGCAATAAGGACAGTCATCATCGGCAAGGAATAATCATCTAATGAAACATGTCCAAGAACAGGGATATCTATAGATGTTAACTCGTCGGGATCGAGCATAAACACCATCGTGTTATCGGGATTGGTTTCACCCGCAAAACGATAACAGGCCTGTAAATAGGTCCTTAACAACTGACCCGTGGTTCTTCTATTTTCATAACCGCTAATCGAATTACCACAGAACATAAATGTCGGCACACTCTGCGCACCACTACCCAGCAGTGAAGCCATTTCGATAAATGTTTGTCTATTTTCAGGATGATTGATTAGTTCAAGTGAATGCAGTTTTAACCATGGCAACTGCTTATCGAGCTCGACAATATCAGGGAGTGCCTGCTGACAATGGGGACACTTTTCAGACCAGAAGAAATAAAGATGAATAACTGTCTGGTGATTCTCATCCTGTCCATACCAGACGGGTTCGTTCGAGGCCAGCGCCCTGGCAGATATAAGAACTGTAAGCGCAATAAGAAAAACAAAACCTAACCTTTTTTCCCTGTATCTAATCACGACTCTCTCTTAAATCAGCACAGATAAAAAGATAATAGCAGTATCACTCCATTGTTGAGTTCTTTTTTTGCCGATACTCTTCCTGGTAGTGCTCAGTAATCGTAAACGCAATCAGGGCGACAAAAAACTCCATCAGGAAACTCAACACCTCATAAGTCGTTTCACTCACGACCGGGCGTGTTGCCAGCAAGCCCCACAGGTTACCAAACTCCCTGACTTCCACAAAATTCTCAACCAGTTTGGCTGAGACCATAGCCATGCCCAGGCCTGCAGAATTGTCCATCATGGTAAATGCAAAACGTTTTGCCCAGTTCTGCTTTTGATGTATTTTTAGCAGCTCATCAGCAACCAGCTTAGAACTCTTTTGAATATTTGGCGCCAGTTTTTCATTGTAGGCTTTTATCCCCAACACAGTGTATTTTTTTGATTGCGGAATCAGCCGGGTCACAAACAACTGTTTGCATTTATCAGCACTATCACAGCTTACTTTCTTAACCAGAAGCAAACTCTTTTTAATCTGTTCAGTTTTAATCTCTTTCATAAACTTTTGGCGAATAATATTTTTAGATGCGCTGCCACGGAAAGGCTAGCACATCATCAATCAAAGTGCTTTTAATCAGCACCATTAACAGGCGATCCAGTCCAAGCGCTACGCCAGAACATTCTGGCAGGCCATTTTCCAAGGCGGAGAGAAACAACCCATCTATTTTTACGGCTGGTTTATTTTCCAGCAATCGAATTTTGTTATCTCCCTCAAAACGCTGCCGCTGCTCACCCGCCTGACTCAGCTCATGAAAACCATTGGCCAGCTCTGTTCCACCGTAAAACAGCTCGAAGCGACTGGCGACCTGTTCACCAGCTTCGTTAACTCGCAAACGTGCCAGTGCGCACTGACTGGCGGGATAATCATGGATAAAGGTGAACTGATCAGACGGCAGTGCAGGCAATATCATCTGTGTTAGCAGCCAGTCCAGCCATTCATCTTTATTTTCACCCATACCTACAGGCTGCTCAATACCATGCTCTATCACACAATCACGACAATCACTGGCACTGGCCCGATGTGGATTCAGCCCCGCGTATAACTCAAAGACCTGTGTATAACTAAAACGGTTAAACGTAACCGGGCTGTCACTGGACAAGGCCAGTACCAGCGCCTCCATCTCGTCCATTAAATGAAACATATCGAAACCGGTGCGATACCACTCCAGCATGGTGAATTCAGGGTTGTGCATCGGCCCCAGCTCATCATCACGAAATGCCTTGCATACCTGGTAGATTGACCCCGACTGCGCTGCCAGCAGGCGCTTCATGGCAAATTCCGGCGAGGTATTCAGGTAATAATCCTGGTCGCCGAATACCGTGCTCAGACTCTCGATATGGATGTCGGTATTTCCCGCCGAGGCCAGCAGGGGCGTTTCCACCTCAAGTACTCCACGGGCATCAAAAAAGGCCCGTATGTCCTGCAACATCCGAGCCCTTCGTTTTAATACCTGTAAACTGGCTGACGGCTGCCAGCGAATATTTTCCATTACAATAAATTATGCCCTGGATACATACTCACCAGTACGTGTATCGATCTTCAGTACATTACCTTCTTCGACAAACAGAGGCACTTTAACCTCCGTACCAGTTTCCAGTGTTGCCGGTTTGGTGCCACCCTGAGCGGTATCACCTTTCAGGCCTGGATCGGTCTGGGTCACCACCAGCTCAACAAAATTAGGTGGCGTAATCGAGATAGGCACATTATTCCACAGGGTCATGACACAGTGCTCCTGGCCTTTGATCCACTTGGCCGCATCACCGACCGCCACGGCATCGGCAGCAAATTGTTCAAACGTATCCGGCTCCATAAAGTGCCAGCTTTCACCATCGGAATACAAAAAATCAACACCACGGTCTTCAACATCGGCTGCTTCTACACTTTCGGTCGATTTAAAAGTTTTCTCAAGGGTGCGTCCCGTTTTCAGGTTTCGCATTTTGACGCGATTAAATGCCTGACCCTTGCCCGGCTTGACCAGAATATTCTCAACTATGGAGCATGGGTCGCCATCCCACATAATTTTCAGGCCGTTTTTAAATTGGTTTGTGCTGTATGTCGCCATATTGTTAAGCTGCCACTGAATGGTTAATAATCATGTTAAATAGCAAATCGGCGCAATCATACCCTGAATAGGTTCAATTTTCACTTATGCACGTACTCCCTTTTCCCCCTATTGATCGCGCCATCACTAAAAGTGAATGGAAAAAGCAACTTGCCGAGGCCATTTCATCACCCGCCGAGTTATTGCGACAGCTCGATCTTGAGCATTTACTCAAAGAAAATACCGACTTCGAATCTGGCTTTCGCCTGCGCGTACCCCAGGCCTACATAAATAAAATCAGTAAAGGTGACCCTAAGGACCCGCTACTGCTGCAAATTCTGCCGACCCTGCTGGAAAATCACCCCTCAGGTATACTCGATCCTGTTGGTGACCTTGAGGCCATGCCATCTTTGGGGCTGCTTCATAAATATCATGGCCGGGCCCTGATCATCACTACGGCAGCCTGTGCCATTCACTGCCGCTATTGCTTTCGTCGCCACTTCCCCTATTCGGATGCACAGGCCCTATCTTCACAGTGGTCAGAAACACTGGCGTATTTGCAGCAACATGATGAAATTCACGAAGTCATTCTGAGTGGTGGCGACCCCCTGATGCTGGATGATGACAAGCTGTCTGCACTCTGCCGAGATTTGGAAAATATTCCACACATCAAGTGGTTACGCTTGCATACTCGCCTGCCAGTGGTACTACCTGCTCGCATTACCCCCTCTCTTCTGGATTGGATGAAAAGCTCCCGCTTCCGTATCACCGTGGTTATCCATGCCAACCATGCCAATGAACTGGGGAATGAAGAATTTATGGCCATTCAGGCCCTGAAAAACAGCAACGTTGGCCTGCTGAATCAAAGCGTTTTACTCAAAAATATTAATGACAATGCTGCTACTCTGGTTGACCTGAGCCACCGGCTTCACGATGCTGGTGTAACACCTTATTACCTGCATCTACTCGACCAGGTAAGAGGCGGCCTTCATTTTGATGTAAACCGTGAAAAAGCCAGCAAAATTGTTGATAATATGCGTTCGCAATTACCTGGTTACCTGGTACCCAGACTGGTAGTAGAGGAAAAAGGAGCCAGCTCAAAAACAGCAATTTCTAATATATGAGCTAGACTTCACTGAACACCTGATTTTATTGGGAATTTGGTGTATCTCTGGCAATTAATAACTGGCTTCATCCACCAACAGTGTGATGGAGAAGCACGGAATAATAAAATACGATGAAATTACATATACCCGAACAATCTGATGCCCGCGATGGAGGTTACCCAACCCATCCCAAAAAAGTAAAAAAATGGCTGGCTGATTTACCGCAGGCCAATATGGGAGAAATTACCAAGCAGATTTTTAGCGCCATTCGGGAACTCAACCGTACAAAAATTCCGGCAAAACAACGCCTCGAAATCATGGAAATGTTACGCGAACCTTGCCGCAGCATTTTCAATAACCTGAAAAAATATTTTATCAACCGTACCTTTCCACTACCCGAAAAAAGCAAAAAGATCGTCAATCTCAATCAGTCACTGTTACAGGAGATGGCACTGAGCTACAAAATCATCATCAAACAGGCCGATGATAAAAGTGACAAGGTTGACGATAAGAGCCAGAGCATAGCTATTGCACGAGCAACCACCTATCTGTCAGAACTACTACTCCGGGCCAGCGAAATATACGCTTCAGTACCTGACAACACCTGGCAAGATGCACACCAGATGTTCGCCTACGCTGTTGATAATAAATTGCATAGAAATGTCGTCAATGATAACGAAAGTCCCATCCAGAAAACTACCATTGAAGATATTTATAAACACATGCTACTGTTTTCTTTATCTCGCCCTACTGCCCTGCGCCAAAGCGATAGTGAACGTGTTTACAAAAAACTCTATGAGTGGGTTAAACAGACAAACCTCGGTGTACAAACTCAGGAGAACCAGATTGATCGCTTCTTTTGTGCCCGCATCGAAGAAGATCGCCCACCTTCCTACCTGGGCCTGAATGACTGCAACAGTGAAAATAAGGTCTTCACACTGGAAACTGCCGACCTGGTCGATAATATCCGCAAAGAAATCAGCAGCTCATTACATAAACAGGACACCATTACCGTTGGCGATAACCTGTCGACAGAAACGTTAAAATCACTCGCCATGTCCTGGGGCGTGATGCCCAAACGCCGATTCTCCAGGGCCGGCAGCCAGGGGCACGTGGTCGCAGCCATTGGTCTGTCACACGCAGCCAAAGTGATCAGAGAAGGTAGTACTCCAGGCTCACAAGAATCCATGTCCAGTGCCATGAATATGGAGGGCAGCTTTACCCTGGAAACCATCCCTGAGGAATACAGGGCAATGGCCAATGAAAAATCTGGCTATATGACCCACACTGAAATCAATGGTGACTCAAATGACGCATGGGATATGGTTGCCAAGGGCAGGGCCATGACCGATGCCTTTGATCGCCAGCAAAAATTAATGGCAGAGGCAGCGCTCAAACTAAATAAGGAAGATGATGACCTGCACTGGGAAATCGTCAATATCAGTGCTGGTGGTTACTGCCTGCGATGGAATTCGGACACCACATCCAAGGCGCAGATCGGTGAGCTTATTGCTATTCAGGAACGCGAAGCCAACGGCCAATACGAATGGCGCGTCGGTACCATCCGCTGGATGCAATTTACTGCCAAGCATGGCCTCGAAATTGGTGTACAGGTAATCTCTCCCAAGGTAATTGCCGCCAGGGTGCACCGCCTGCACCGGCCAGATGAGACTCCCTTCGATGCGCTAATGATTCCGGGGATCAGGCCACTCAATCAGCCAGCGACCATTGTATTACCTGCGCACGCATTCAAAACAGGTGATAAACTAAAGGTTGAAGTCTTTGAGCAGCATATAGAGATAAAACTGAGCGACAGGAAAGAACATACTGGTTCATTCACCCAGTTCGAGTTTATCCATATTGACCAGGACAAACAGCAGAAGAAAATTGAGAAAAAACAGGAAGCTGAAAAGAAAAAGGACGATTTCGATGAAATCTGGTCCTCGCTGTAACAACTAACTACGACCTGCACACTACCGAAACTCATGCTGTGCAGGCACATTAATGGGTGTTTAAATAACAATGGCCGAAAAAACCATTAACCTGATTATTGTCGACGATTCCTTCGATACCGAACAAAAAATCATCAGCACGATGAGAACGCTGGGCTATGCCGCCAGATCAACACGCGTTGAAGACGATGAGGATTTAATTGAAGCAATAAAATCCCAACACCCCGACCTGGTCTTGTACTCACAGGGCATGGAGTTGATCAGCCTTAAGGATGCCTGCAAGGTTATCAGCGAAAACACCAACAAAGCTCCTATACCCGTCATTGCTGTCGACAAAACTGAGTCTATATCCAATGTCAGTGAAGCCATGTCAGCCGGTGCCGTAGATCTTTCTTCTTATAAGAACCTGAAACACCTGATGCAGGTTATCCAGCGTGAGGTCAAGGCTTACCGCAACTGGAAACAAAATGACTTCCTGAAAAAAGCCCTGGATGAATCAGAGCGCCGCTGTAACTCACTGCTCGATAGCTCCCGTGATGCCATCGCCTACATCCACGAAGGCATGCACGTTTATTCCAATGAATCCTACCTGAGCATGTTCGAAATCGAACAGTCAGATGACCTGGAAGGCATCCCAATTCTGGATATGGTGGCCCATGACAACCGTGATGAATTTAAGGAATTCCTTCGCGACTATATGAAGAAAGAAGAGAGCGGCCTGGAAAAACTCAAAACACGACTGCACAAATTCAATGGCAAGGAGTTTGACGGTGAAATGGAATTTTCTGCTGCACGCATCGAGGGTGAGCCGTGCATACAGGTGGTTATTCGTAAAGAAGACGTCAGCAGCGAGGAACTTGAACGCCAGTTAAAACTGCTTAGCCAGAAAGACCAGCTGACCGGTCTGTATAATCGTCAGCACTGTGTAGAAGAACTGGAAAATGTTATTTCCGAATGTGAAAAAGGTGAAAATAACGCTGCCATCATGGAAATACGCATTGATAATTTCGACAGCATCAAAAATGGAATCGGGGTAGTTGGGGCTGATAAATATATCGTTGCCGTCGCCAAGGAGTTACAGAACGCCATCCATGAAAACGACATCCTGTCACGCTACACACATGCCAGTTTCACCATCATTGCACGCAATCATGACAAAGACAGCATAGATAGCTACGCCCGAGAAATACAGAACAAAATTGGTGACTTTGAATTCGAAATCAGCGAAGAAAAAGTTAATGCTACCTGCAGCATCGGGGTTGCACTGATCGATAAAAACTCACCTGAGTGCAATGAGGTGCTGGCGCGTACTGAAAAAGCCTCCGATGAAGCAGTGACCAACGGCACAAACCAGATCAGTATCTATATACCGAAGGAAGGAGAGCTGACACGTCACGAAGCAGATTCCAGATTCCGCAGCCAGATCACCGACTCAATCAAAAACAACAAATTCGTGCTCTATTACCAGCCTATTGTCAGCTTACATGGCGATACCGATGAACGCTATGAAGTATTTGTGCGCATGAAAGCCGATGACGACACGCTAATCATGCCACAGGATTTTTTCCCAACAGCCGAACGCATCGGCATGGCCATTGCAGTTGATCGATGGGTACTAACACGCACTATTCAGGTACTGCATGATCGCTGGAAAAAAGGCAACCGCACACGTTTCTTTATCAAGCTTTCAGCGCCATCACTGAAAGATGACACACTGATTGGCTGGCTTGATTACCAGATCAAGGAAAAACAGTTGCCACCAGACTGCCTTATTTTTGAGGTAAAGGAAGCGGCTGCAGTAACCAATCTGAAATACACTAAAATTCTGTGCGAAAATCTCAGAAAAATTAAATGCGGTTTTGTACTGGACGATTTCGGCACAGGCGCCAACCCATTCCAGCTACTCGATCATATCGATGTCGATTATATTCGCCTTGATCGAAGCTTTATGGATGATATCACCGAGAATGCGCAGCATCAGGAAACTGTTCAACGACTCGCCGAACAGGCGACTGAACGTGGCAAGCTAACGATCACGCAGTTTGTCCCTGATGCTGCAAGTCTTTCTGTATTGTGGGGCATGGGGGTTAATTTCATTCAGGGATACTTCCTGCAGGAACCTTCACCTGAAATGACTTATGACTTTACAGACATGGGAGGCTAAGGCCAGGCAACAAGGATAAATTGGCGCTATATTTTTATAGCGAATGTATCAATTATTTTTATAAAAATCCTGAAACTCACTGTCTGTTAATGGCGTGGAAAAATAAAACCCCTGATAATAATCACACTGCTTCGATCGTAACAGTTCAAATTGATCTTTTGTTTCAACACCCTCAGAAACAACAGTCAAATTAAACTGTTTAGCCATATTCAATATACTACTGACCATAATCTGGTCATTGGCACCGGCATTTAACTCAGAAATAAAAGAGCGGTCAATTTTTATCTCATCAATCGGAAGCCGTTTTAAATAACTTAATGAGCTATAACCCGTACCAAAGTCATCCATAGAAAAACGAATACCTAATAGCCTTATCTCGTCCATAATGTGGACAACCTTATCCACATCCTCAGCAACAATGCTTTCCGTTATCTCGAAAATTATTTTTTTTCTTGTTTGATCTGTTAAATACTCTTTGCATAACAATCGCACATCATCGACAAAATCATAGTAAAAAAACTGCCGCATACTGACATTGACAGAAAATTGTTGAATAGAAATCCCACTCTTCTCCCAAATGCTCAAGGTACGGAAAGCCGTTTCCATAATAAAACGCCCAAGCACAATAATTGATCCTGTTTTCTCTGCAATAGGTATAAATACATCAGGCCTAATCTCACCAAGATTTTCATTGTTCCAGCGAACCAGTGCCTCAGCACCCATGACCTTTCCTTGTTCATTAAACTGAGGCTGATAAACCAAAGATATCTCATTATTTTCAATTGAAAAATGTAACAATCTTTCGATTTCAAGATTATATTCAACACGCTGTTCCATCTCGTCATCAAATACAATAACACCATCACGTCCATGCTCCTTGGCCTCATACATAGCAATGTCGGCCTCCTTAATTAGGCGTCCCGCGTCGTTATTTTTTCCATTAATCAAACTAACACCAATGCTGGCACTAATAAAAAGATTGTGCAGCTGTATAGAATAACTCTCCTTGAGTATAACTAGTATTTTCTCGGCCAGTATCTCAGCCTCCGCCCTACACTCTTCCTTAGTATCATGTTCTATACCAATAATAACGAACTCATCACCACCTAGCCTCGCCAGCAAACTATCATCATGTTTGCTTTCATTGATCCTGGCGGCAACTTGTTGCAACAAACGGTCGCCGATATCATGACCCAGTGAATCATTGATCGTTTTAAAATGATCAAGATCAATCAATAACAAATATGACCATTTATTTGAAATCTGCAATGAATTCATCATGCTTTGCAGATAATTAATAAAATAATATCGATTCTTCAGACCTGTTAACGAATCGTGATTAGCCAGATAGTTAGTTTGCATTAGCAACTTGTGGCTACTTTCTGCTGCGTATATTAGAACCCAGGTAAAAACACAGGCAAATATTGACAACACATATCCATACCATTCACCGATCAACAGGAAATAAATCGCCAATGGCGCCATCAAAACAATGACTGTAGGCTTGAAAAGTTTTTTGTCTGGGATCAATAAAACTGAAGCAACAACGGAAGCCCCAATTTCAGTAAATATCGCAATATAGTGAAGATTTGATTTACTCTCTGGTATAAAAAGTAAAAAAATTACCAGCCATAACAGAATAAATACGTAGTAGAACAGCTTGAGATTTTTATACCATAATTTCAGTTGTACATTACTGAGGTTATTATCAAGGTATCGTCTGTATATACGATATCCCCAGATAGAAACCAGTACAATACCCACATACCAGGTAATGGCCCGTAAAGGAATTCCATGCATCCAGCTAAGCATAACATAACCCAACCCCGGAAATAACGATAGAATTATCATTACCGGAATTTGCTTATGTAAATAGGAATAAAAATACTGATTATCCATATTACAGGGTACCAAGGCTCCTCAAAACTAGATTTCTTTTTTAAAATCCAGACTATAGTATAGGGGAGAATGCAACTAAAGTCCTGATTCACCAGCGCTAAACATGCGTCATTTTTTCGCCAACAGATCCTTCAATTTTTCATCCGGGTTAGAAAAGATTATTACAAAGTCTCTTTAGCACATCTACCAATAAACTTGAAAAGCATACAATCTATCTGCAGTCTCAACTAGGAATACAGGAAATTAGCCCTGTTCTTTTTCAGCTTTATACTCAACCACCAGTGCATCCACATTACGATATCCTTTAGGCAACTTCAGACCTCGTCTTCCCCTTTCACCTGCATATATTTCCAGCTCTGAGGGCTTCATAATTTTGTGCTGCTTACCCGAGTGCACAATCAGCTTTTCATCCGGCTTGATTAGAGTCGCAGCAACAATCGTCTCCTCACCCGATTTAAGCTTCTTACCGGGTACATTGATAATTTTATTACCCTTACCCTTCGCCATCTGTGGTAACTGCGCAAGTGAAGTCACGACCATATGACCTTCGGAGCTGACCGCAACGATCTGTTCATTTTTCAGGTCACGCACTTTTACCGGTGCTAATACCCTGGCCTCTTTACCAACGTTAATTACTGCCTTACCGGATTTTGTTTTGGCCTGCATGTCTTCCATGCGTACAACAAAACCATAACCAAAGTTACTGCTTAACAAATAGAGATCATCCAGTTGCCCCATCATCGCGGATACGAAATGGGCACCCGACGGTAGTGTAAAATAACTGGTCAATGGGTCGCCCTGGCCTCGGGCCGAAGGTAGTTTGTGTGCTGGCAAGGTGTAGGCACGACCAGTAGAATCAATGAAGACCGCCATCTGATTACTACGTCCAATCGCCGAAGCCAGGAACTGGTCACCCGATTTGTAACTAAGTTTTTCTGCATCAATCTCATGACCTTTGGCTGCACGTGCCCAGCCTTTGGCGGAGAGTACAACGGTAATTGGCTCACTGGAAATCAGTACACTTTCATCCAGCGCCTGTGCCGCACTACGCTCAACGATCGGCGAGCGACGATCATCACCATATTTCTCAGCATCTTCCATAATCTCTTTACGTATCAGTGTCTTCAGGCGTGTTGCGGAACCAAGAATTTTCTCTAGTTGCTCACGCTCTTTTGCCAGCTCTTCCTGCTCGCCGCGAATCTTCATTTCTTCAAGTTTGGCCAGATGACGCAACTTCAATTCCAGAATGGCTTCAGCCTGAATATCGGTAATTTTAAAACGCTTCATCAAAACTGGTTTTGGCTTATCGTTTTCACGAATAATTGCGATGACTTCGTCGATATTCAGAAAGGCAATTAACAGGCCGTCGAGGATATGCAGACGGGCGTTGACCTTGTCCAGGCGCCACTGTAGGCGACGACGGACGGTGACCTGACGGAACTTGAGCCACTCATCTATCACCATTCTCAGATCTTTGACCTGAGGCCGGCCATTAATACCAATCATATTCATATTAACGCGATAACTGGATTCGAGATCAGTGGTCGCGAATAAATGATTCATCAGCTCTTCAATATTGATACGATTAGAACGCGGCACAATTACCAGACGTGTTGGATTTTCGTGATCCGACTCATCACGCAGATCTTCTACCATCGGCAATTTTTTCGCAATCATCTGCTGCGCGATCTGTTCAAGTACCTTGTTACCAGAAACACGGTAAGGCAGTGCGGTGATAATAACGGCGCCGTCTTCTGTTTCATAACGTGCGCGCTGGCGAATACTGCCGTGACCTGTACGATAGGTCTCGAGAATATCAGCGCGTGAAGTCACTATCTCCGCCTCGGTAGGAAAATCCGGCCCCTGGATATGCTCACACAATTCTTCGAGCGTACTCTTAGGGCTATCCAGCAGACGGATACAGGCACTCG